>OGJK01000007.1_pt1 | contig 215919 bp, 180 predicted proteins | sample 1571961 | NCBI WGS metagenome assembly OGJK01 (sample SAMEA2582120, study PRJEB24529) | metagenome | biome: Human gut stool | place: China | collected 2011 | reverse complement strand
TATGTAAATGATTTGTAGTAAATTTGCGTTGACAAAAAGATTATTCTAATTGGACGACAAATGCAAAACAAAATCATCCTTTTCAGCAACATAAAGGGAGGTGTAGGTAAGACCACTCTGTGCTCGCTCTTTGCCAGCTATTTGGCAGAGAATGGCATCCCTGTGATCGCCATTGACGCAGACCTTCAGGCTTCACTGTTCCGTCATCGCCAGCGTGAGACCGATGCGGATCCTGACGTGCAGGCTCCTTGGAACGTGGAACTGCTCAATACGAGTGACGGCAACAACGTGGCTTCCGTCTTGGAGAAACTCAGAGAGGTACCAGGTGTTGTGTTGATTGACTGCCCCGGCAACTTGAATGACCGTTATCTGGAGATTATCTACAAAGCCGCGGATGGTGCCGTTATCCCCATGTCATTTGATGCTGACACCGTGGATGCGACAGGTATCTTCATCAAAGCCTTCAAGACAATTTCCAAAGCACAGTTGGTATTCATTCCCAACCGTATCAACCCGGCAGAGAAACGTGCCGACGAACTGCATCAACGCGCCAGTACTATAGAGTTCCTTGGTCTGGTCGGCACCGTTGTGCCACAGGTGAAACAGTGTGTAGCCGTGAAGCGATACACCACCCTCTATTCCATGGACTCCAAGCAGCGTGATGCAGTGGAGAATGCGTTTAACAAAATAATGGAAACCTTAGACATCAAGAAATAATGGCAAAGAACAACAAACCGCAGACCGCCAATCCCCTGGCAGGAATGGGACTCGACGAAATCGTCCGCTCCATGACAAACGATAGCCCCTCAGCTCAGGACGAGCAGACTGTCGAGGCTTTGGAAGAAAATAAAGTATCTGAAACCAGTGACGTAAAAGCTACGCCCAAGCGTCGTCGTGGAAGCATCAAGACATTGGAGGAGAATATCTCCAAGTACAAGGGACTCAATGAGCAGGGCTTCGCTATATGGTTGCCCAAGGAAGTGAAGAAGAAACTGGAGATTATCCGTCTCAACGCCGAGCGCACTATTCCTCTTCGTGCACTGGCATCAGCCATCATCATGACCTATATTCAGGAGAATGAGGAGAAGCTCAACCAATTGTAGACGTTAAACCTGTCACATTGTCTTGTCACATCAAACAACATGAGGCATCAATGCAAAATAACTGTTCTCGAAACCAAGGTGTTTCCAGAACTCCAGGAGAAGTATCTCGCCGACCCCAAGTCGGGACTATGTCCGTGTTTCAAGCCTGGCGATACGTTCGTGCTTGACCGTACGCCGGAGAAGGACGACTTCTACCATCTGATGAACGGCAAGTTCTGCGGAGAGGCGTGGGATGCCGTGAGTCGCTATGTTTATACCGCCCTGCAGGGCGGCAGCATCATGCACGGCTGGACCAATGATGAGCGCATGATGATAGCCTGCTGCAACGACGGCACTCGCCCTGTCATCTTCAAGATAGAGCGCATCGATATACCGGAGAATGATGATGAGAAGGAATGGCTTGAGAAACAGAACTTCAAGAACAGCGCAGAGGATGCCTACACCGGTTGAAGTCGCCTTTCATCCGTTATGAAACAAGGTTCCATACTTATTGATTATTAACATCAAATAGTTGTGTAATTCGTTGAAATTTAGTAACTTTGAATATATCCGAACCCGTAAAAAGTTAAGAATATGGAAGAGTTAGCAGCAATATTCGAAGCGATTGTCGCAGTCTATGTCATTGGTGCAGTCCTCAAGTTCATCCTTAGGTTCTTTTTCCCCAAGAATGGCGGAGGATGGCATCCTGACAAGTAGCAGCGATACATTGGCATGACGAGAAAGCATGCTTGTCATACTTGTCGTTTTTCATTGAGAAGCGACATAGGGGGCTCTCGCTTATTTCCCCTTAGTTTGCTTTTTATCCTACAATGGCGAGAACAATTATAATAAGAAGAATGGGTTGGGATAGGTTCTGACAGCCTGTCAACCAGTGATGCGATAAACAGACGGAGAGCATGGCTAAAGGCGGAAGACTGTGAAGCGCAGCCTCACACCCTGGAGACGACAGCCATCCACTCGGTCTGTAGTAGCACCTTTGCCGATGTGACTCTTCATGGTAGCCAGCGAAGTCGGTAGCCATGCAGAGCCTTATCAGCAAATTGACAGTGCGGTCAGAGCCTTGGCGTGGGTGCAAATAATTTGTGGTGGACGAATGTTAGAATGAAAGTGATATTTCATAACAAAGAAGATTGGTCATCAAGGCTAAAGCAAAAGGTACTGTAATAAGTATTAGGGAAAGCGGCAAAGGGAAGGGCCCCGTTGCCGCCGATGTACCTATCAAGGCATCGAATTGGATTTCTAATAGATGTTCTCTACCATCACGCCCTGCCTCTTCGCTTCATTGACGGTGTAGAATGTTCCTCCCTTGGGTATGCCGTTAAAGTAAGCTATCAGACGAGAGGCATGCTCCACCATGTATCTGTCACGCCGCAAAAAGCAGTCTGGCCTATAGTCTGGAGACAGGACAATCTGCTCGTCTGCTTTCTGGAGCAGCTCCCAATATCTCAACTGGCTTACTTTGCGCCATCGCTCACATTGACCTCTGTATGGGATGGCTGCCATCAGTTTGATGTCGGGACACTCTGACCTTAGTTCCACCACACACTCTGCTGCCATGAGGTCGAAACCATAAGCCATGCCGCTAATGAACACCCTATAGCCATCCTTGTATGCTTTGCGAATCGCTTCCATGAGCCGATCTTTTACTCTTTGTCTGTCTGTACTGCTGATAAGGCGATGGCCCGTAAAGGGCACCGTCTGTGTTCTGCTTGTATCTTTGTTGTCCATCGTTGTATCACTTTATTTGTTGTATCTGTAACTTGTCCTGCCAAGGAAGACTCCCTGCAGTACGTTGCCGCCTATCTCCTCCAACTTGTTGGCGAAGGAGGAGTAGCTGATGCCGGTGGTCACGCAATCGTCCCAACAAACAATTTTCTTTCCCTTGAAGAAGTCACCATCAAACTCCAACACCGCAGCCGTGCTGATGCGCTTGCTCCTGCGCTGCTCGTGTACTGCGAGTCTGTCCTCTGCCACCTTGATGTGGTCGTAGCCGTTGGCGATGCCCGTCAGCTCGCTCACGCGGTTGCAGAAGTTCTTGTAGCGTGTCTCGTTCTTGGCTTGCGTACTTGCCGGAATAGTCACCAAGATAATGTCAGCCAAGCTTTCTCCAAACTCCTCCTTGAGGTAGTCTGCGGTCATCTGTGCCACTCGCTCTGTAGCTTCTCCCTTTCCGTCCTTGAAGTCCCACATGAGCTGCCGATTGAGGATGGCATCCTCGCCTACATTTCTGATGCGTACGGGGAAGTACTTGATGAAGTGTGTCATCTTCTTCTCCAACTGCCTTTTGATGTTCTCGTCCAAATTCTTTCTCATAGCCGTAAATTTTTATTTCCCTCATTTTGGCAGCCGCTTCAGCTTGCCGGAGGGATATTTTACGCTGGTGAAAAGCGTGGGCCGTCAAGAGACAAGTGAGGGTGGCGAAAACACGCTCGGCACGAGGAAGATTTTCGGCAAGTGGCAAGGCCATGTCCCGGCTTGGCGATTGAGCAAGGCAAGACGCTACCTTTGCGTAAAATATCTTCCAAGGCAAAGCTGACGGCAAAGGAGAATAATCTCCTGCTACAACATGGGTAGAGCGAAAACTTACAAGAACGGAACCCTTCATCAAGCTGTTAAGGGTAGAAGTCCATATTTCTTGGAAAGTACATGTAGAAACGAGAAGAGACAATAGGTTTCATAACGGGATAGTATGAGCCTAAAAAAGAGAAAGATACGAAGGGAGAACGGGGACATACAAGAGTAAGGGCGGGAACAGCGCAACAGCCAACTGCCGGTCGAACGACGAAGCAGACTCTGTACGCAGTGTCTGCAGCGAGACCTTTGACGAAGGTACCGAACAACAATATCCTTTCAAAACTGCCAAGAAGGTTCCTTCGGCAAACAGTTGGCTATTGTGCGGCGTGGGTGCATGTAAAAGAGAAAATGTAAGTACAATAAATTGGAGCAACCTGTCAAAAGGCTTACAAGGTGCACAGGGATGAGCGTCAAGGCAGAGTTTTTACCTTAAAAAGAGAAGGAAGCCGAAGCAACCTTCTCCTTGGAAGCCGTAGAGGCGGTAGCCGCTACTCACCCTCGGTCTTCTTGCCCTCCAACTGGACAGGTGTGAATTTGTTGACCACGAAGATGATGCGGTGGCGGCGGGTACCGGTCTTGTCGATGAACTCCTCAGGGCGAATCCAGCCAGAAATCTCTATAAGGGTGCCCTTGGTGAGCTGGGCTAAGGACTCCGTGGAACCGTTCTTGCGCCATACCTCGCAGGGCTGATAGGCAACTGGGCGGACTGTCTCCTCACCGCGCTTCTCCGTACGACTGATGGCAAGAGCGAAGGTGGCTTTCGTTGAGTTGGCGAACTGACGGATCTCTGCGTCCTGGGCCAGACGGCCTGATACGATGACTTGATTTGAAGTTTTCATAATCGATGAATTTAAAAGTGAAACGAAATTTTTTACATGCAATCAAAACGGCAAAGGGTCACTGTGGATAAGCCATGAAAATCAGCCGGAATACTCTTTTTGTTTGCGCAGAAAAGAAAAAGGAAGATTCCCGCTTATTTTATTGGCAGAGTGAAACGACCACACAAGCGGACTGTAGTCCAGCGCAGCTTCGCCGTAAATTTGCATAGGAAAAAACGAGAGGCTTTTGTCGTTCATCGAGAAAACGGAAAGTCAGGTCGAGTAGGATATCATGGCTAAGGCGTGGTGAGCTGTCAGCCAACTAATGAATAGCCACCAGCCCATCAATCGTGGAGAAGCTCCAAAGAGACAGAGACAGTCAGGGTGCCGAAAGGCATGTGAGGAGCAAGAACGATTGTGTCACACTGTCAACGGGGGAGCCTCCAAGGGAGTATAGGACACTGGCTGCGCTAAGAGGAACGACGAAACCGCAGACGCCACCGCGTTTGCAGGTTCAACAAAGCCTGTACGTTGGAAGGGCAATGACGGAGGTGAATGGCAGCCTAACAGAAGGAAAAGGAGATGGCGCTTTGGCTTCCGGCTCCATTCAGAAGAAAGATAATAACGAGCCCATTGACGCTGTGCACTCCTGCTATAAGGCTACATTACTTCACTCACTCTCCTCGTATATATATACTGAAGTGACTGAACTCATTTGAAGAGTGAACCCTTGGATTCTTCTTTTTTTAAGGCGAAAAACTCCTTGAAGTTACAATTTTGTTTATCAATTACTCTGAGATTCTCTTGGAAGATTGAGGTAAAATGCGTAACTTTGCTGCGTTCCGTTATCATAGGGTCTGACAGAGTCTATTTCGGATAAACACAATCTAAGTGACGACATTCAGTATGTAGTTGATTTACAGATACCGTTTGATTTCGAGGAGGTGAAGTAATCTGTTGCTAATCAATATGGTATCTGCTCGAAAAAGTTAAGTAATGCTTTGACAAAGTAGACCTGTAAAAATAGGAATCCCACGCAACCGTTGTGGTTACGTGGGATTTTTGTATCTATTTTGTTTACCACACTGTTTCTCTTTCCAGATTGAAATCCAGCTGGGTCTTGCAACCTCGCTTTGATAGATGACGGTCTCGTTGTTCAGGTCAATCTGCTTCATCGCTTCATGATTTTCATAAACTATTGCTTTCAAAGATCATACATTTATCGTTAAGATCACATTCTTATGCGCACAAGATCTACTGCAAAAACATGTGCAATTGCACCCAAAGTTGCATTAAAAGATCCGAAACGCTTGCCAATACAAGATATTTGCTTTACCTTTGTACCGCAAAAGCAGGTGCAATTATCCCTAAGTTTGCAGTTGATATAAATTTTCAAAAGTTTTAAGGTATGGTCATCAATAGGAAACATTACGAAGATTTGCTTCTGCATAAGCCCTGTCCGAATGTTGGCTGTCCGATAAAATGTGTACCTTTGTCCATAGTTATCAAGTTTTTGTTAGCACAGACAAAGATAACGAAAAAGGCTGGATTCCAAGTGAGGAATTCAGCCTAATTTTTTTTTGCAAAGCAGCAGAGGAGCTAAAAGTTTTAGCGGACACCAATAATATAATATATCAGGCCATGAAAAAGAAAACTGATACGTTGGAACAAACAGGCCTAAACTTCAGGCAACACCTTCTTAGAATTGAGCGTTACGCTTGCCTTTTTATTCTGAACAATATTTACCTGCCCACTATATGCAATATCAGATTCTTCATATTTCATATTGGGTCTGGCATAGTACACTTTCAGTTGATAATTGCCAGGTGTCAATTTGCTCATCTTAAAATTGACATCGTATTTACAAATACAATCAGCAAGTTCATCAAGGACATTATGATATACAATCAGGGTAATCTGATTATCCTGGTTGACAACGTTTACATAGATATTTCTCACGGTGCAGTTGGCTGTAACATCTTCAAACGCACATTGGGCAACACCATCTTTTCCCAACTCAATGCTAAGGATCGCAGGCTTTGCATCATTTTCCAAATAGAAATCAGGACGTGTTTCTGTTGGAGAGAGATTTAACTTACAAGTGGAGTTAGCCACATCGTAGACTCTCAAAGCATCGGGAACAACATTCTCTGATGAACATGCTGATAATCCTATGAGGCAAATTAGGCTATAAAATACTTTTTTCATAATTACAAGGGATTTAGAATGTTATTATTTATATAAACGTGATTATCTGTTATTTATTGCTGGTGCAATTCTTTATTTCTGCCATTAAGGAATAAACATGCTTGACGCTTTCCAAACCAAAGGCATGATTATCCTTGCATCTGTTTTCAATCATATCGGCAAACACCTGAATTTCGGAGAAGAACCCTTGTGAAACAATCTGGTTATTCCCAATCGTTGGTACAAAACCATTCCTTCCGTATAAATTGACAACGGTTGCATTATTTTGGAAGACCTTTTCCAAAGGGATTCCCCATATTGCAGAGTGTCTTGGAGAAAAATCAAGTCTCTCCATTCTGTCCAATATATATTGTCCTCTGTCCGTACTAATACTTAATTGTTCCTGTGTATCCTGCCAAGAGTAATCTGTTGATAGTTCCAGCATTCCCGTTATCCCTTGATGCTCCAGCACAAGGAACAAGGTCTGACCACCATCCTTACTGCACATTTCCTTTGCAGTCTTTACCTTTGCTTTACCAAAAAGAAACGTAACATAGTCAAGGGGATGGATGAACAGATCGATCAGGGCATCACCCTCCGGGTATAACCCCGTAAGATAGCGATAATGATAGTGCCGTTTCCCCTCACTTCTCAATTGCTTTTGCAGGATTTGAGTGGCTGGGGCAAAACGTCTTTGCAGTCCGACAACGATATGTTGTGCTCCGTATAGTTTGACGGTATCGGTCAAAGCCTTTAGTCCTCTTTCGTTCTCACACGGTGGTTTCTCTATAAATAAGGATTTCCCTGCCTTGATGACTTCATTTGCAATATGGAAATGCGAATGTGGATTAGCTGCCACAAAGACTCCCGAAACCGTATCGTCATTCAAGATGTCTTGTAAAGAAGTCGTACCTTTGACACCCTTGTACTTTTGAGAAATTAGATCGATTTTCTTCTCCGAGGTACAGCAGATGTATTTCAATGGTAACTGAAGATATTGTATTACAGGTAACAGATTGCTGACACAATGATTACCAAGGCCTACAAGAGCATACTGTTGGGTGTAGATATGGTTCAGTTCCCTTATGCTCCGTATATTCTTGTATCTGCCGATGACTTTGTCTATATATCCCATAGTTTATGCTGTTATTTGCTTGAAATGTTCCTTATAGGTGATTTGCGTGTTGCTGGTCCATTGATATTTCCCATAAAACAACTCTATCAGTCGTTTGGGCAGTATTCTTTCCAGGTTCCTCAACAGGATAATATCATACTTCCGGTGATAGTTGATCCAGCATTGATTACACGCTTTGGAGTGTTGACACTGAATCTTACAGGCTTCCTTTGAATTGAATATCTCGTCAAGTGTATTCTCATGAATATTGCCCAAGATCACATCTAAATTCTGGCACAAGGGGACATCACCATTGGAATGGATGACCAACTCGCTGAAAATGCTATGGCACCTAAGTTTCAGCCTGTTGTTCTTCCATTCGTCATACAAGGCTACAAAGTCAAAGTTTTCTTCCGTTTGATGTATGGATGAGGGTATCTGACGGATGAAATCAGTATCATTGGCTTCCATCAAGCCTTGGGTCGTGTCAAAGAATGACATCGTGCTGTAAATGCCAATACGTACGTCTATGCTATATTTCCTGGCACAATCTATGACATGCTTCATATCCTCAAACGAGTTCCACGGAGAAAGGCAAAACATCAAGGAAATAGGGACAATATCCCTACACGCCTCTATCACTTCGATAACCTTATCGTATCCATCCCTACCACGCATGTAGCGATAGGTTTCCCTGGTGCCGTCAAGTGAAATATACAGATGCTTTGGATGATGATTTTTAACGGCAGAAATCACCTTGTTTACCGCAAGACAATTAGACAGCAAAGTATAGTTGGGGTGATGAACGTCAAACCATCCCAATATCTTGTCCGCTTCGGGATGAAGGATAAACTCACCTCCTTCCAAGCCGACCATTGTGCGCTTTGTTACACATTTGCTGTTCATTATCTTGATGATGTCGTCTAATCTTAGATTTTCCGCAGGTTTCTTCCAAATGGAACAGTGCTTGCAACGTGACTGGCAGTTGGTAGTGGCATATATCATCAAGGAAGTAAGTTCCTTATGCCGTCTGCGTATTACATTGTTGGCAAATACAATTCCGTTGTGGATGTAGTCATAAATACTGTACATTCTTTCTTTCGAGTTTTGTCTTTTATTGTTAAGAGCAGAAAACAACGAAAAGACTGCACAATATTTATGACTTTTTCTTATCTATTCATTTCCCATCATTTACCAAGTAAGTCTTAGTCCGAATGGTACCGTTATGATGAACGGGTGCTCTGTTCGGTAGGTTTCAAGCCCACTGCCATTCCCAAAGTAATAGAACATATTAGGTTCCAAATACAGACTGAAGGGCTTGAATAGCCTATACTGCACACCGATACCCAAGTTCACAGACCACTGACAACGTGGCTTGATGTCACCCTTCAACGTGTAAGAAGAGTCGGACGTTATGATATACTTTTTATATAGTGAACTATGGACAGGCATCTCGAATGTCACTCCTCCGGTTGTATAGGCATTGAAACGCCCCTTGCCCCATATATGATAGGTCAATCGCAATGGTATGCCCACATAATCGACCTTCTGGGTTTTCAACAAAGTCGCACCATGAAACTCACTCTCAAAATCAGACTTCAACCTTGTATAAGTCAATCCTGTGCCAAAAGTCCAATGGGAACTTAACTGCTTGTTGAGCGACAAGCTAAAGGTTTTGGGGCGGTAGTGATGCGCCTTCTCACCTAAGGAAGCGTTGCCTTCTGTTGCATTATTCAGTGCTATCCATGACATTTTTGCTCTCTCAACGGAATCCATCAGCGCATTGTTCCTGGCTACATAATTTACATAATCATCCCATGTATATAATTTGGCCGCAGTCCCACCGTTAGCGTAATCTATTACTGATAGGTAGTTCAAATTGGACATGGCTCCATTTGCTCCGGCATTGGAAGAATAGCCGAAGTTAAATGTCCATGGGTATTTCTCCTTATTGCTGACACTATACGACAGCCTTTCATTCAATGCCATCATTTTTTCTTCTGGAATTTGTGGAATACGGAGTACGGAATCTTTGGTGCCAATACCCTTTGTTGCCAGTTGCTTCTGTATAGAATCCATGTGGAATACTACTGCCTCATGTCCGAATTCCACACTATTTGTTATTACATGTGACGACATCTTTTCAGTAGGGACAGTTGTTTCAGCCAAAGTATGCCCATCCTTATCATTGATGCTTGATGGGATCAAGTATGTTGGTTGCGTGTTCTTTCTATAGGCTCTTTCTCTTTGAACCCGTTTGGACTGCTCCTGATGAGTGGTTACTGCTGTAGGCTTGTTATCAGAGGTACTGACAGATTTGTGCTTCGTTACGAAATAGATATAGACAGGAATCAGAATTGGAAGCAAGAAGAGCATCCAATAATTAATCAGTATGGTACGCAACATTTTCTTTGCCCGAACCAATTGTGAAGATGAACTGTGAGGATTGATGCCAAGCAGTTCTCCAATTTCCTTATGGGAAAGACCATCCAGAACCGAGAGCTTGAATATCTCCCTATACCCCTCTGGTAATGACTCTATTGCCGACAACAACAGTTCAAGTTCTATATTCTTTTCTTCCTCGTCTTCTTCGCTCAAAGGTTCTATGTCCAGACTATATAGAGGGATGTCATCCTTCTCTGTACTTTGCAGAAACCTTAAAGCAAGATTTCTTACAATGGTTATCATCCATCCCTCCAATTTTGAGTTGTCTTTCAGCGACTTGATAGAGGTGAAAATGATGATGAACGCATCGTGCAGAATATCTTCTGCCGTGCTTTCGTCTTTCACATAATGCCGGCATATTCGCATTAACTTGCCTGAATATGCCTTATATAAATTGCCGAGAGCCTCACGTTCTCCCTGTTTACATGCGTCTATATCAACATCTACTTTCATAGATATAATTTTCCTTTTTATTAAAAGGAGCAGATTATGACTAAAAGACTGCACGAATTTTGAAACTTTTTTTGAGAAAACTAAACAAAGACCTAAAATTATGATTAGTGGCCTATTTTAAGGGAAAATACATCATCAACAAGAGCACTATTACAAAGTTCACTTCCTTTCATAAAGGAGATATTTGATGGCGTTTCTTGATATCTGTAACAAACGGTGCCCCAAGCACTTCCTGGTCACGGATACAAGCCAGTAAGGCAGCACGGAGAGATACTGGTGCACTTTGATACTTTCGTCGGACTTGTAATAGACAGGCCTGATGTCAAGGCCACTTTTGAGTGTATGGAAGATCTTGTGTAAAGCTTTACATAACGTTTTTCATGTGTGATTATTTCTTTTTCAGAACTTTTTGATGGCGGCCATCATTGATGGACGTCTCCGATACACTTCTCTGAAGAAGACAGCAAGCTGGTGGGCAGCAGCTTTTCCGCCTTTTAGCTTTTGCATGCATTCCATTGAGGCGGCAATGGGTGGATATTTGTCCACGTCGGCCTTGCCGCTGGCATCCTTTTTTAGCAACTCTACGTACATTGACAGCAATTCCTCATGATGACTGCTGTCGGTATAATGTGCATAGTGGTCGAGTGCGTCCGTGTTGTACTTAGAATTAGCCTTGATGAACTCGTATAGTTTTTCCATTTCTTTCTCTTCCACATAGATGTCGGCCAAGTTGCTGACACCGAAGCCGCCAACCTTGGAGAAAGGCGTGTCGGCAATCAACTGCCCGAGCCATTGCTTCCACTCGTCCTTGGGTATCAGGGCTTTCAGTTTGTGGTAGTACTTAGCATCGCCAAGACTGCTGACAAACAAATCGCGGGCAGCCTTTATTTGACCGGGTTTGTTGCCCTGTAGTTCATAGATTTCGAGTAATCGCTTAGTCCACATCGTATCAGCCCAACGCACTCCTCGACCGCTGTCCAAACCTATACCGGCCTTGGCATATTCGGCCGCTTTGTCATACTGCTTTTGCTCCACCAGCCTGTCAACGACGATCTTGCGGATTTCAGGAAGACGGATATACTTCTGCTCCTCTTTGTCGGCATCAGCGTCCTTGCCCATTTGACGCAACAACGCTATCTTCCGTTCAACATAGACATGCAGGTTGTAGTCGTCTTTTTGTGACTGAATTTGTTCATCAAGAAGTCTTAATCCTTCCTCATCAGAGAGTGCCCTACTTCCAGCTTCAAGTCGTTTAAATCAATGAGATCGTAATCAGCCAAGTCACGGTTGGAAAGGTCCTTGACCTTTTCGACGATATGTTTCTTCAAGTCCTTTGAGATGGCAGGGTGGCTGATAGCATTGAGCAGCAAGTTCTCTGCCTGCTCACATTCATAGTGTCCATCTATGTTTTCGTCTTCTCGTAGCTATTCCATCTGTCACCAATATCCTTCGTCTCGCAGAAGGCATCGGCCATTTGACCGGCATAGTCGGAAGCGGTCTCTGTGTTGTGTAGATACTTTTTGGCGAGATAAGCTCCCAATGCTTCTTGGAAGTCTTTATTGCCTTTGGCATATTCAAGGGAAAACATGACGAGGTCTCCCCGTGTAGCAAGTTGAAACAACTGCTCTAAATCTTTGGGTGATGGTGTGCTGCTCATGTGATTTAATATATTTTTTTCGATTATTATTTCTTAAACACTTTGCCACATTCGGTACATTGGTAGTACTTGCAGTCTTGTTTGGGTAAAACCAGCAAAACGCCACCAAGCAGTACAAACGGAGATATGATAAGACCATATAGCCGAACAGACGCAAGAGTCTCCACAAAATTAGGCAGGATTAGCCCCGCGCAGCCAAGAATTATCAAGACAACACCAAGGAGGATTGCAGGTGTTGATCTTTTGCCCTCTTTGTTTCGCAAGACTTTGATCTTGTCACTCCCACAACTGGGACACCATGGCAACTGTTCTGAGCGAGAAGCTCTTATCTCATTGAGGATGTGCTGACTTTGCTCATAGTCTTTCTTGAACACCCTCACCTCAATACCTGGATTCGGCCCATAAGCGCCATACGCAGGGTCGTTGAGTTCGTCATGAAGGGAAGCGGTGATGCCATTGCTCGCCAACTTCGAGACGATCTCGTCGGCAACAATCGTGTTGTCGCACTTCGTTAAGGTAATGATTCCCTCGTTCTCCATAATCGTGATGGTTTAGTGTTCAAGTTTATCTTTGTCACAAAGGTACGTTATTTTTCCGTATTTGTCCGGTTGTAGCTCAAAAAAGTTCAAGAGCCACCATGTTTTCTATTTACGAGAGTGAGATAACGGACAGGCTATGGAAGCCATCGCAGGGGTAGCCAAGAAGATGTTGTCCGCAGGATATATTAAACAGGCATGGATACTCCTTCCAAGGAGAGGACATCAGAAGTGGAAGTTGAGCGTGGCGGTCAAGTCGTGGAAGTGGTAGGATCCGGATTCCCCAGTGTAGTCTTTTTCCAGATTGAGCAGTCCGACATGCCCTTGCAGTCCCAGTCTCCAGTGCTTGCCCAGTTGGTAGTAGATGCCGGGCTGCAGACCAAAATCGAACGACCGGTAGATGTCCTTGTCGTTCAATGGATGGTAGGGATTGGCATCATTATAATATTGGTTGTTGGAGGCAATGAAAGAGAACACGGGGCCGCATTCCACCACAAGTCCGCTCTTACGTGGATTGGAGAGATGATATTGGATTAGGACGGGAACATCGAAGTACGAGCAGTCGTAGGAACCTATACCTTCCTCGTAATCTCCTACTTCAAACTTCGCACGATAGCCGATGCCCGGCATGACAGACCAATGGCGCGTAAGATAATAGTTCAGACCATAGCCAATATGAAAAGCATAGGGGTCATCTACGCCTTCAAAAGAATGCGCATCACCTAAACCTATGTAGATGTTGTGTTCGAAATGTTTGTCTTGTCCTGAAATAGGAAGACTGAGCAACATGGCTACACTCAGAGTAAGCAGCACTCTCTTAAATAAACTTGTCATTCTACAAATTAGTTTTTATGTGAATATCGATTCTGATTCTGGCATGCGGTCGTGGCAGTCAAATTGGCTCCTCATGCGCCATCCCAATGACTATGACGCAGCGTGAGGGCAATATCCCCCTATGCCGGACGAACAAATCTCGTACTTTTCTCCCCTTCGTTGCTCAGGTCTGTCTGCTGCATTGTCCGCGTTGGTCTCTTTCTGCCTTCTGTAGGCTTTTCCCTATTCGCCCATAGGGAAAAGTCTATAGTAATTATCCCCACAAATGGCTATCTTTGCCGTGGAACAACGTAAAAACGACAAATATGAAAACCAGATTAGCCAGACAATTCTTTCTCGTTTGCCTGATGCTGCTGATTGGCAGCTTGAGCATGATGGCAAAAAGAGCCCACATTGAGCGGGGCATGACCAAACAACAGGTCACGAGCATCTTGGGGCAGCCCGACAACACCAGTTTTGATGAGAGTGGTGAGACTTGGGAGTATTTCAAAAGTCCGCTCATGAGCAACTACACCAATCGCATTGTAGTTTATTTCGGTAGGGACGATCTGGTGAGGGCCTGTCAGTCCTCTACTATCGATTATCATTCCAACACACCCCTGGGCTATGGGCGTCGCCCCGGTGCCTATCCGGCGGTGCCCGTGCCGAATCCAAGCTGTTACGGTCTTGATGACGAGTCGTTCACGATATTATATAATAAGGTGAGGGACGCGAGCTTTGACGACAACCGCTTTGATCTTATCCAAGTAGCTTGTCTTGGCTGTTGGTTCAGTTGCAGTCAGGTGGCCGGTTTGCTCAAGCTGTTCTCGTTCAGTGATGCCAAGTTCAAGGCGCTGGGCATGATGGCTCGTCACATTACGGATCCGCAGAACGCAGTCGAAATTTACCGGATGTTTGATTTCTCTTCAGACAGGGACAAAGCCGCTGAGATTATGGGAGAACGATAGCACGGCTGTGACGCGTTTTGCGACTTCGCCGAGTAGCATTCCCGATCTGGTGCTGCTCGACTGAATATTGCCTACAATGACGGTGTCAAGGTGTGCCGTCGCATCCGGGAGATGGATGAGTCTTTCGGCCGGTCGCCAGGACGGCAACACGCTCATCGTGTTGTCGCACTTCGTCAAAGTAATAATTTCCTCGTTTTCCATAATCGTGATTGTTAAGTGTTCAAATTTATATCTGCCACAAGGATACGTTATTCTTCCGTATTTTGCCTGGTTGTAGCTCAAAAGCACACTGCCTGAAGAATATAAGACGATATCCGGAGCCTCATTGCCCTGGTGGTTATGAAGCCAACCGCGCGTCTGTCGATCGTTTCCAAAGGGTCCTTCCACCAGCATGGTGGCGCCGTAGCCAAGGAGGAGCTTCTTCAGTCGGTTGAAGTTATGCTGTTCGTCTTCGATAATCAGGACTTTCATAGTTTTGTGGTTGAATGAATGACAGGGATGGTCACATTGTAGGTTGTGCCATCGTTGTGGATGATGATGTCTTGATGGGCCAACAGTGCGTAGCGGTCGCGGAGGTTGCGGAGCGAGAAAAGTGAGTGTCGGGTGCTCATAGCCATTGTCTGTTGCTGTTCTGTCTTGCAAAGATAATGTTTTCTTTTGACAAGACCGTGTCTCTGTGGTTTTTTATGCTAAACTCACGGTTCTTGCAATACTCGTAATATATTTTTTTGCTTTTCGAGTAGGGGATATGTCTCACCTTTACGTCTTAAGTTTAGAAATAAAACGAAAAGTGATGAAAAGACAAGCTTACAAACACCTACCAACGGAGACATGAACGTAGTCCCACACATGCCTGTAGCGCTCACTAACGGCTCAGTTACATAGTTTTCCGTTTCAGTGGCGTTTTTCTTCGTTCCGGCTACATCTTTCATCACTTCGTGATCAGTCTTTCGTAACTTTGTACTAAAGATACAGTAATAATGAAAACAAATATTGATTTTCTGACAGAGATACAGGAAAACTTCGTGAACTATGCTTCACGCCCGGCCTTCTGTATCTCCAATCAGTTCTTTACCTACGGACAATTATCCCATTGCGTGTCAAAGGTAGGGGAAAGGCTGAAGCCTGTCTCTGACGAATATATTGGCCTCGTCGCCAATGACGACCTGATGACCTATGCCTCCATCCTTGCCATCTGGTTGGAAGGCAAATGCTATGTACCTCTCCATCCTCATCAGCCGTTGGCCCGCAACAAGGATATCATCCACCAAGTAGGGATCAACACGCTGCTCGATTCGAGTCCGTGTAGCAGCTTTACGGACTGTGGCGTGCAGATCATTGCTGAGACTGTTGGAAGTGAAGCGACAGATGCTTGTCTGCAGGCAGACCATATTTTCGATGCGAGTCACCACGCCTACATTCTTTTTACCTCTGGCAGTACAGGACGCCCCAAAGGTGTGCCGGTGACCTTCGGCAATGTGTCGGCATTTTTGGACTCCATTCGGGAGATGGGACTGGAGCTTAGCAGCGAAGACCGATGTCTGCAGATGTTCGACCTGACGTTTGACTTGTCGGTAGGCAGTTATCTTCCCTCGCTTGTGGCCGGAGCCTGCGCCTATACGGTGGCACCAGGCTGTGTCAAGTGGCAGGAAGTGGGCCGGCTGATAGAGGACTATCATCTGACCGAAGCGCTGATGGTGCCTTCGGTGATACACTATCTGCGTCCTTACATGGATGAGCTTGAGGCCGACGCACTACGCTATTCGCTGTTTTGTGGAGAAGCACTGTTGGCCGACGATGTAAAGGCATGGGAAGCAAGAATTCCACGGGCAAAGATATGGAATGTATATGGCCCAACGGAGAACACCATCTACTGTACAGCTTACGAGATTGGCGACACCATCTGTGAGAAAAACGGCATCGTCAGTATCGGAACGGATATGAAACACAGCGCGACAATGATTGTGGACGACAACCGGCAGCCTGTGGCAATTGGAGAAACAGGTGAACTCTGTCTTTCCGGGCAACAGCTGACACCAGGATATTGGAGAGATGAGGCAAAGAACGCATCAGCATTTTTCGAGCGCGAAGGTATTCGCTGGTATCTCACGGGCGATGTCTGCTATCGTCAGTCCGACGGTAATATCATCTATTTGGGGCGTAAAGACTCACAAGTGAAAATCCAGGGATACCGGGTGGAGTTGAGTGAGATAGAGAATGTGGCCCGTCATTTCTACCATGACGAGGTCGCCGTCGTTGCCACCACATTTGGCGATGAGAGCGCCTTGCGTATTGCCATTGCCGTGGAGTCAGAGGACAATCAGTGTGGTTTTCAGCTCATGGATTATCTCAAGGAGTATCTGCCCGCCTATATGATACCCGAGAAGGTAGTTTATCTCAAAACCTTTCCGCAGAATTCTAACAATAAGACTGACCGAAAGACGATTAAAGAACTTATCAAATAAACAAGTAATCATGGAAAGAGAAGAAGTAAGAAAGTTGCTTTCAGGAATTTTTGAAGTAGTACTCAACCAACCCGTGCTGTTGACTGATGATATGACACCGGACGACATTGACAACTGGGATTCGCTGACCAATATGACCATTATCAGCGAAATAGAAAGCCAGTGGGGTATCAAGTTCAAGCTGCGCGACATCATCCGCATGAAGAACGTGGGCGACATCATCGACACCATCATCAAGAAGACCTGCTAAGTACGATCATTCATCATAACGATCACCACACATACTATGGAATTTCTGTCGATACCATTTGTATGCTGCATGGCGGTGACTTTTCTGCTGTACTATCTTCGGCAGAGTCGCTCCTGGCAGCATGCAGTACTACTCGCGGCGAGCATGGTGTTTATTGGTTATTACCATCCCGTCTATCTGCTCATCGCCTCGGCAATCACTGTCTTCACATTTCTTTGGGGACGTCTCATCCACGAAACGTTGGATACCCGCGCCGGCACCGTCTGCTTTTGGGCCGGCATTGTCGCTTTGGTCGGGTTCTGGCTGGTGGCGCGCTATTGGTTTCCGCTGTTTCCTTTGGGCATCTCTTTCTATACCTTCCAGGCATTGTCCTATCTGATTGAGATCTATTGGGAAGAGGATCCGGAAGATGATTTCATTGACTTCACGCTCTATATGATGCTCTTCGTCAAGTTCCTTTCGGGACCTATCGAGCGTGCGTGCGACCTGCTGCCTCAGTTGAAGACCGCACGGACATTCGACTATACGCTTGTCACGCGAGGCCTGAAGTTAGTGGCATGGGGTGTGTTCCTCAAAGTCGTCATCGCGGACCGCATCTCGCCCTCCCTCGACATTGTGCTCAACGATGTGCGTGATGCTACCGGCATGCAGCTCTTAGTGGCCACGCTTCTTTATCCCATTCAGCTCTACAGCGACTTTGCCGGATATACGTGCATGGCTTTGGGACTCGGCCGCATGTTAGGATTCCGGTTGCATCCTAACTTCGACCGTCCGTTTGCGTCGCGGTCTACAGGCGAGCTGTGGCGGCGGTGGCATGAGTCGCTCTCCTTTTGGGTGCGTGACTATGTCTTCACGCCGCTCAATGCATCGTTGCGGGAATACGGGCGTTGGGGCGTGTGCCTTTCGTTGCTTGTCACTTTTGTGGTCATCGGCGTATGGCATGGTGCCGGATGGACGTTTGCCTGTTATGGACTTTGCCAGGGTGTTCTCGTCATAGAGGAGGCACTGTTAGGCAAGCGTCGCGAGCGGTGGTATGGTTATCTCGGAAAGCATGTTGGTAATGCGCTGATGATGATCCGTACCTACATTTTCTTTGCCCTTTCGCTACTCTTCTTTAGAGTAGCAGAGGTATCCGATGTGTTCTATACCTACCGCCATCTGTTTGATGGAATTGAATCATCAGTTAAGGAACTCCGTCTTGGCATGGACGACCACTCTTGGATCGTATTTGGTGTGGCAACCATTGTGATGCTGATCGTAGAGTATGCTAACAGCCATCGCAATCTCATCGTCGCTTCCGAGCGGCTGCGGCCGCTATGGAGATGGACGTTGTATTTCGCCGTACTGCTCATCATTCTCTTCTATGGATCGTTCGGAGTGGAGAATTTCATCTATATACAATTCTAAACTGTCATCATCATGAAGACGACATATTCTATTTTGAAGTTCTATGGCAAATGTCTGCTGCTGAGCCTTCCTTTGCTGTTATTTTTGGCTTTCTATGTCATCCGCGACCCTTTTATGGTGGTGCGCTCTTATTCCGACTATGACCATAGCCGTGTGATGCAGAGTGAAGGAGCAGTCAGTTGGGAGAAGTATAAGCTCTACCGTCATCGATGCCACTACGATGCTTTCATCATGGGCACGTCCTGTACAAAGGCGTTTTCCTGCCATGAATGGAACCGATATATCCATGCACACCCTTTCCGCATGTTTTGCAACGCCGAGGGGCTGGGAAGCCTGAAAGTAAAGTTGCAGGCGCTTGACACTGTTCCTGGACAGCGCATAGACCATTTGCTCATCATTGCGGAGCGTAGCATGTTTGACAAGGTTTCACCTATGCATGACTTTATCCATGCCTTGCCGCCTAAGGTGAGCGGAGAGAGTATGGCTAATTATCAGACTCTGTTCTTTCAAACGTTCCTTCAGCCCAAGTTTCTTGTGCCATACCTTGATTATTTGGCTACGGGAAGAATCAGCCGGAACGGACAAAAGGTGCTCAATGTCAACGTGCCGACCCGTGAGAGATACTCCAACGACGAGGTGATGTATCAAGAACGGGAGATTACTGATATGGGTGAGAGATATTGGGCAGACAAGGACTTGCCTCAACAGAGCAGGCAACAACACCCTCATGAGGCTCCCTTAGCCATAGGCCTGCCACAGGTGACGGTGCTCAAAGAGATAGAGAAGATATGCCGTAGACATCATACCGATGTTCAGTGGGTCGTTGGCCCTACTTTCAAACAAGAACAGCTCAACCGTCACGATATTCTCGTGTTGTGCCAGATCTTTGGCGCTGCTCACGTCCACGACTACTCAGCAGTCCCACAGTTCTTTGACTACCATTGTTATTATGACCAGGCACATTACCGGCGGGCTGTAGGCAAAAAGATATTGCAAGACATCTATAAAACTCCCTGTCAGCAATAGGCCGATACGCTTCATCCCTCTACTTTTCCGTTTCAGCCATCTTGCGGATCGTTTGGGCGGCTATTCATCGTACCTTTGCAGCCAATAAAACAGTTATCGTTATAAGGAAACAAAGATATGAACAGATGGATAACCGCAGCCTTGGTCGTCGCTGTCTTGCTGACGGGCAGCTGTAAACGGCCAACGGCTGACGACGAGAGCAACACGACTGCAAAAATAGAAACCATGACGGTGAAGCCCCGTGACCTGATGACCACGGTAGGCTATCCTGCCACCATGAACGCTTCTATGGCAGCAACGCCTCGTCCATCATCAACGAGATCAATGCCGCCGTCAAGCAGATGAGCGATGACCTGTCCGAGGGCATCCATTTCCAGAAGATCAACGATGCCAAGCTCTATCTCGACGCTTTCATCCACACCGTGGTGGAGACGCTCCTCGAGTCCATTCTGCTTGTCATCCTCGTGGTGTGGGTGTTCCTGCAAGACCTTCGTTCCACGTTCATTCCCTCGGTGAGCATCGTGGTGTCGCTCATCGGTACCTTTGCCTTCATGCAGCTTATGGGCTTCAGTCTCAATCTGCTGACGCTCTTTGCCCTTGTGCTCGCCATCAGCACGGTGGTCGACGATGCCATCATCGTGATGGAGGCCGTGCAGGCCAACTTTGACCGTGGCTACCGCTCGCCTTATCTGTCCTCCACCGATGCCATGCACAACGTGGCCATGGCACTGCTCACCTCCACGATCGTGTTTATGGCGGTCTTCATCCCCGTGAGCATGATTGGCGGTACATCGGGAGTCTTCTACCGACAGTTTGAACTGACCATGGCGGCCGCTGTGGGTATCTCGGCCATCAATGCCTTCACGCTTTCGCCGGCACTCTTTTCCCTGCTGCTTCTCATGACGGTGCTCATCATGCTCCTTGTCATGTTGCCGCTGATGATGGCTACGGGAGCCGGGGCTAATGGCGGCCGTTCGTTAGCCTCCTGCGTGGTGGGAGGCATGACGTTGGGCATCCTCGCCCTGCTCTTCCTTGTGCCCGCCTTGTTCATCATCTTCCAGTGGCTGCAGGAGCGGATGATGCCAAGGAAAATGGTGGAGTGATAGGGGTTAATTATTCTAAATAATGTAGTAAAGAGCAACTCTATATCATAGGCTTTTTGTAATATTGCAGCCGTTTCTTGTTTAGAATAACATATATGACCTCAAAGATAGTTCCTTCGGGAAGTGTGGCTCATCGACTCAGTGTAATGAGTCTGTTAGTGACTTTAGGTATCGTTTATGGCGACATAGGAACGTCGCCTCTCTATGTCATGAGAGCAATTATCGGTGCCACCCCTGTTGTGACCGCCGACTACATTATAGGCGCAGTGTCGTGCATCATCTGGACACTCACTATTCAGACAACATTGAAATATGTGGTATTGGCGCTGCGCGCCGATAATAATGGTGAGGGTGGTATCTTGGCACTCTATGCGCTTGTGAGGAAACATGGCAGGAGGTGGCTCTATCTCCTTGCCATCATCGGGGCGAGCACGCTCGTTGCCGATGGAGTCATCACACCCTCCATTACTGTTTTGTCAGCCATAGAGGGCTTGCGCACCTATGAACCTTCCACGCCTGTCATCCCTATTGCCATTGCCATTCTCACGGTGCTGTTCTTCATCCAGCAGTACGGTACCAGCGCCATCGGCAAGCTTTTCGGCCCATTGATGTTGTTGTGGTTCTCAATGATTGGCCTGTTGGGACTTGCCCATGTGGGTGACAGTTGGGTGATACTCAAGGCTTTCAATCCTTGGTATGCCGTTCGTTTGTTAGCCACCAGTCCGGAATGGTTTCTCATCTTAGGTGCCGTGTTTCTTTGTACAACCGGTGCGGAGGCACTCTATTCCGATTTGGGTCACTGTGGCAAGCAAAACATCCGGGTGAGCTGGGTCTTCGTCAAGACAATGCTCATCTGCAACTACCTCGGTCAGGGCGCTTGGATCATCGCCCATGCCGGGCAGCTTGCTCCCGGCACGAATCCTTTCTACGCCATCATGCCGCATGCTTTCCTGCCCGTAGGTATTACGATGGCTACGATAGCGGCTATCGTGGCTAGTCAGGCACTGATCAGCGGGTCGTTTACCATCTTCAGCGAGGCCATGAACCTTCACTTTTGGCCACGGCAGCGCATCAAGTATCCTACCGATATCAAGGGACAGTTGTATATACCGTTTATTAATATCAGCCTTTACGTGTTGTGCATCATCGTCATTTTGTTTTTCCAGACTTCCAGCAATATGGAAGCAGCCTACGGACTGGCTATCACGGTGACGATGCTGATGACCACCTTGCTGCTGGGTTGCTATCTTAAGCAAAACAAGATGCGGCGGAGTATCGTGATTCCCGTCATCAGCTTTTTTGTGGTCTTGGAGAGCATCTTCTTTGTCGCCAACTTAGCTAAGTTCATGCACGGCGGTTGGGTGACAATGCTGTTGGCCGGGACCATCTGTCTTGTGATGTATGTGTGGTACAATGCCGATAAGATCAGAAGCACCTTTGTGGAGCACCGCGACATCCGTAAGTACTATGACATACTGTCGGATATCAAGGCCGACACGTCCATCTCAAAGTTCGCCACCAACGTCGTGTATATGAGCCGGTTTGGTGGCAAATACGATGTGGAGCAGAAGGTGCTGTACTCCATCATCAACAAACATCCCATGCGTGCCGATCACTATATCTTGTTGCATACTGATTACGAGGATACGCCCAATGAGCGCAGCTATGACTTCTATGAACTGATACCGGGTACGCTCTACCGCATCAACCTCCACTTAGGGTTCCGCGTGCAACCCTATGTCAACCTCTATCTCCGGCAAGTCATCGAGGATCAGGTGGAGAAAGGCAGCTTTACTTCTGAGAGTGGCTACGACTCGTTGCGTCGCCATCATGTGGCGGGTAACTTCATTTTTGTGTTTATCAAGCGGGTATATGCTGAGTTCAACGTGTTCACTCCCAAGGCCCGTTTCATCATGACCATTTATAATCTTGTACACCATCTCAAGCAGAGCGCCCCTAAGGCGATGGGCTTGAGCACCAGTAATGTCTTTGTGGAGACCGTCCCGCTTGTGGTCCGGACAAGAAAGATAGAACGTGTAAAGCAAAATTAGTCCTGCCCCCCGAAGACGAGATGCGGAAGACTTAGAAGTGGAAGTTGAGCGTGGCGGTCAAGTCGTGGAAGTGGTAGGATCCGGATACCCCAAGGTAGTCTTTTTCCAGATTGAGCAGTCCGACGTGCCCTTGCAGTCCCAGTCGCCAGTGCTTGCCCATTTGGTAGTATATACCGGGCTGCAGACTAAAGTCGAACGGCCGGTAGATATCCCTATCGTTCAATGGATAATTGGGATCGGCACCATTATAATACTGGTTGTTGGAAGCAATGAAGGAGAATACGGAGCCGCATTCCACCACAAGTCCGCTCTTACGTGGGTTGGAGAGATGGTATTGGATGAGGACTGGAATGTCGATGTACGAGCAGTCGTAGGCACCTTCTTTACCAGTGACATCACCTACTTCAAACTTCGCACGGTAGCCGATGCCCGGCATGACGGACCAATGGCGTGTGAGATAGTAGTTCAGACCGTAGCCGACATGAAAAGCGATAGGGGCTTCTTCATCGGCAAATTCGGTTGCATAGCCCAAACCGATATAAAAGTTGTGCTCGATGCGCTTTCCCTGTCCGATAGCAGGAAGACAAAGCAATGTAGCTGTGCTTAGGGCAAGCAACCCTTTTCTGATGTTGTTCATGGTTACTATATATAATAAGGTGTATGATTCTTTATTCCTTTGCCGGTCTAAGCAGCATCCAGTAGGCGCTTGCCTTGATTTTGTTCATCAGAGCGGCGCCAAGAAAAGAAGGATGGCAGAGAATAATCCTCTCTGCCGAAGGCGACTCACCATTTGTTTATTTCTATATGACGACGGCCGTTCCGCTCACTGCCACCATGAGCATGGAACCGCTTTGGCCCACGGTCTCGTAGTCGATGTCGATGCCAACGACAGCGTTGGCACCGAGGTCGGCGGCGCGTTGCCGCATCTCGTCCAGTGCCGTGCCTTTTGCCTCGCGCAGCACTTTCTCGTAGCTGCCCGACCGTCCGCCGATGATGTCGCGGATGCCGGCAAAGAAATCTTTCATGAAGTTGGCACCGATGATGGTCTCGCCTGTCACGATGCCCTTGTACTCTCTAATGGAATGACCTTCGATGGTCGGTGTGGTGGATAATAGCATAATCTAAGACGTTTGGTGGTTGCAAAGATAGTGTTTTTATTCCAAAGTCCAAAGGAGAGGGGAAAGAAATGTCTCTTGGCGATCTTCCTTTCAGCTTTGCGATAGAAAAAGGTAGAGAAGATTCGGGTATGACAAAGAAAAGTCGTATCTTTGCCAAAGATAGAATCTTATGAATGACAGACATGGACAAAGATAAAGTTTATCGGCAGCTGACGGCACAGGCAAAGAGTCTGGTCGATGGCGTGGACAACGTGGTAGGCGCCTTGGGTAATGTGACAGCCCTGTTGAAAGAGGAGCTTCCATCTTTCTTTTGGGTCGGCTTCTATGTGGTTAAGGATGGGCGTCTGCAGTTAGGACCCTTCCAAGGTCCGGTCGCCTGCTACGGCATCGAGAGGGGAAGGGGCGTATGTGGTGCGGCTTGGGAAAAAGCCCAAACCCTTGTGGTGCCCGACGTGCATCAGTTCCCCGGTCATATTGCCTGCTCCTCACGCTCCAATTCCGAGATTGTCGTGCCGGTCTTCCATGGCGGAGAGGTCGTCGCTGTCATCGATGTGGACAGCGAAGACGTTGATGCTTTCGACGAGGACGACAAACGCGGCTTGGAGACGATAGCCCAGATCGTGGCACCACTCTTTGCCGCAGGATATTGAGTGCTTTCCTACTCTTGCAATAGTAACTAAACCTGTATGAAGATGTTGAATATGACCATTCACAACACCATCCGTAAGCTTAAGGACAAGATGGAGACCAGCTACAGTCTGCCTTGGCGGGAAGACTTCGGAGGGTATCTGCTCCAGCGCGGTTATCTGCTCTATCAAAATCTTTTTATCAAGCGTCACTGGGGCTTCGCTGCCCAACTCACTTTCAACACCTTCATGGCTCTTATTCCTGCCTTTGCCATCATCTTCGCCATCGGCAAGGGACTGGGATTTGAAGGCTATATTCTTTCTTGGTGTAAGTATGTCTTCTCGGCTCAACCGCAAGTATACAACGCCATCGTGAGTCTTTCGGAGTCCTACATCCAATATGTTCATACCCGGGTCTTTGTCATCGCCGGCATTGCCGTCATGCTTTGGAGCGTGATAAGTCTCTTCATGGATATCGAGAGCGTATTCAACGACATCTGGGGCGTCAAGGAAGACCGCCCATTGCAGAAACGGTTGATCTATTATATCGCGATTATCTTCTGTGCACCGATCGTCATCATCCTCTGCAGTTCTTTCACTATCTACAGCTACTTACTCTTCGACTATCTGCCTGTCATCCGTTACATCACTCCTGTCATGCACTGGGCAACAGGCATCATCGTCCCCGTTCTGCTGATGTGGCTGTTTTTCTTGTGCCTTTATACCTGCATCCCCCATACGCCCGTGCCCGTCAGGCATGCCTTGTGGCCGTCACTTTTAGCCAGCTTCTGCATCATGCTGCTCCAGATGGCCTATATCCATCTGCAGGTTCTGGTCTCGAGTTATAGCATCATCTATGGCAGTCTGGCTGCCATTCCTCTTCTCCTGTTATGGTTGCAGATATCTTGGTACATCAGTATCGGATGTGCGGAACTCACGCATGCCAATCAGGATCTGGCGATAGGCAACGTTGATAAAACCGCAGAGTACACGATGAATGAGATCATCGCTCAGTGCCTCATCATCCTTGACCTACTCATCGACCGGCAGCAGAAGGGCTATAGTCCACTCCGTTTCACTCAGCTACGACAGCGAACCCATTTTTCTCGTCCCGAACTCTTGCAATGTCTCGCCCGGATGGAAGTCTGCGGCATCGTCTATGCTTCACCGTCACGCCACCGTCATGACAAGATCTATACCCTGAGTCAAAACACGCAGGATATCCAACCCGATGTAGTCGTTGCCCGACTGATGAACTCTCGTTTGGGAGACGATGGCCGCCAGGTCACCGATGCGAAGATCCGTGAGAAGATAAAGACCTTAAAGATCCATATAGATAGGTAAATAGTGCTCCTCCGTTTAAGGGCACTACCTCTTTTAATCTTGTTCTTCGCTATTGGTCAAATCCATTTTTAGCGATGTCCTTGATAAGGCGGACTAAGATATTCAGAGACTGTGTGGATTAGAATCACAGAATTCGCTTGTACGCTATTATTATTTTCTTTCTTAATCATGCATATAATTCATTGGATATTCGATAAGTTATTATGACAATCAGGAAGATGCTTTCATTTCTTGGAAAAGCAGGGAAGCGCGTTTTGCACGCAGACAGAGTTCAGAAGAGAGAAAAGAAAAGGGAAAGACAAGACTGGAAGAGACAGGCGACCTTCTCCTCCTTCCTCCCCGCCGCCTCGCGGGGCATGGGTTCCTCCACGGTGGAGAACTACCACACCGCCGTGCGGTCGTTCATCCGTTTCAACGGCGGCGGGAAGGACATGCCGCTGGCGGGCATCGACTGCCGCCTTGTGGCCCGCTACGAGCGGTGGCTGCGGGAGCAGGGCGTGTGCCCCAACACCTCGTCGTGCTACCTGCGCTCGCTCCGTGCCATCTACAACAAAGCTGTCCGACATCGGCAGGTAAAGGACCGCAAGCCGTTCCGAAACGCCTTCACGGGCAACGACCGCACCGTGAAGCGGAGCATCGGCGCGGCCGACATCCGCAAACTGCACACTGCCGAACTGCCCGCGGGCTCCCGACTGGCCCTGGCACGTGACCTGTTCGTCTTCTCCTTCTGCGCCATGGGCATGCCCTTTGCCGACATGGCCCGGCTCCGTCGCAGGCAGATAAAGGAGGGTGTGCTCACTTACTGCCGCCGCAAGACGGGCCGGCAGGTTCGGGTGAAGATAGAGGGACCCATGCGGGACATCCTCGACCAGTACGCCCGTGAGGACAGCGACTATCTCTTCCCGATACTCTACGGGGTTGCTGGCAAGCGCCTCCGGCCGCGCTGCTACTCCACGGCACTGCGCGACTACAACCATCTCCTGCAAACGCTTGCCCGAAAGACGGGCATCAAGAGTCACCTCTCCTCCTATGTGCCCCGCCACTCGTGGGCGAGCATGGCCTACCGCCACGATGTGTCCCTGCCCGTCATCTCACAGGCCCTGGGACACGGAGACACCCACACCACGCTCATCTATATCCGCAGCATAGACGACCGGCAGGTGGCTAAGGCCAACAAGAAACTGTTGTCGGAAATTTTGGCACCACCTCTTGGCAAGAGGGGGAAATAGAATCTATAACCGACTGCGAATTTAGACATTTTATTTCTAATTATCAACTATTTGGCAAAATATTTTTTTCTTTGCCTGGCACGAAGTCGGCAAATTGGACGGAAATTTCCCTTGGGAGAGCCCTGTAAAAAACTAATCTGTACTATCACGCCTGCTTTGGCATTTTCCTGCTTATGGCTTGCCACCCCCCTTTATCAGTAAAATGCCGGTCTGTACACCACCATACCTTGTCACGAGCATCCGCTATATCCTTCATCCCCTCTTGCCAAGAGGTAGACTTCATTTTATGAAGGATTATCAATGAACAGAATACAAAACGAGAATAGGCTTATGAAAAACCTCAGATCAAAGTTGTGGCAACTGGCACTGAAAACACCTTGCCTGCCACCGAGGCTTCCCGTCGTCCGAAGCGGAAAGACGAAGGAGGCAGGCGCCCCAGTCTGGGAGGATTGAAACGAAACCGTACAAACACGCTTGCAAGGAGATGAACGAGAAATACAGCGACGGAACAGACGTGACACGGAACCACGACCGAGTCTGTCCACCCATAGAGCAGTTTGCGGCAGATATCATCAGAAAAAGACAACGAAACGTAGCATAAATGAAAAAAATCATGAAGAAGGAAGAACTCAAGAGAAGGCGCTATGTCAGGCCTTCCATGGAAGTAATCAAAGTAAAAGCCGACACCCGAATCCTGGCCGGCAGCCCCATCGTGCAGCCCGGTGGAGGCGGCGGAGGCAGTGTCATCGTGGTACCCCCGAGCGAGGACGATGACGACACCGAACTCTCCGGCGCCAAGCGTTTCAGCATGTGGGACAAGTGGGATGAGAATTGACATCCCCCGAGGACGGTAATGCGTTCTTTGGAAATCCGGAAACGGACAAAAGAAACGTAATGAATCAACAATTAAAGACAACAAGACAATGAAAACAACAAAGCTATTGTTATTGCCGGGCATCCTCGTCGCACTGTGCATGCTCGGCTCGTGCGCCGATACCGACATCGATGGTGGCGACACCGGCGGCGACCGCGGCGCAGCCGTCACCTTCACTGTCTCTGAGACGCAGGATGCCGCAGCGCAGGCGGCAGCCAGGTCAGCCGCTTCTGGCGGCACGCTGACCCGTGCGGCCTTTGCCGACAACCTCGCCCTGCAGAGCCTCACCCCCGGGGATCTCACCACGCAGAAGCTCCCCGTTGAGGGCGGAGACGGCAACACCTGCCTCATCGAGACCACCGTGGCGGGCGTCAACCCCGTACAGGGCGGCACACGGACCCGCGCCGACATCACCGACCCGGCAACGCTGGGCGACTTCACCTCGATGGGTTACAGCGGTGCCGCCGCGACAAGCATCTCCGCCACCCCTGACTGGTTCCACAACGAGAAGACAAAGAAGACCGGCGAACTCTACAACATGCGCTACTGGAACTGGAACGGTAACCGTTTCGCCCGCTTCTACGGCGTATACCCGTTTGTGGACGCTTCCTACCCCAAGCTCACGCTCTCCAGTGAGAACTACACCTCCACGCCCTACGTCGAGTTCGAGGCGGAGACGGACGTGAAGAAGCAGAAGGACCTCATGACCGCCTGCTCGGGCGTGGTACACTACGCCACCCGCAATGTCGCTCCCACCACCAACCTCGCCTTCCGCCACGCCCTCACTGCCGTGCGCTTCAAGGTGGGCCAGAACCTCTCGTGGAACAAGACCATCAACAAGGTCGAGATCATCGGTGCCATGAGCAAGGGCCGCTACACCATGGCGACCGACGAGACCGGCGCAGATGCCGCATGGAGCAACCTTTCCGCTCCCGCCACCTTCACCCTCGACGGGATCAGCGTGAGCACCTCGCAGGCCGTGAACCAGATCATCATGGGCAACACGGGCGACAACTACACCTTCTACATGATCCCGCAGAGCCTTTCAGGTGTGAGCGTGAAGACCCACTTCTCCGACGGCACCGCCATCAGCGTCAACCTCTCCGGCACTTGGAAGCCCGGTACGACCAAGACCTACGCCCTGTCGCAGAACACCTCCACATGGCAGTACCAGCTCACGGTGGGCAATCCTGCCGCCGCTGCCTACACCTCCACCACCGCGGCCAGCTATACCGTGCAAAGCTACCGTGAAGACCCCGTGACCCATGTGCAGCAACCCGTGAAGTGGAAGGTCGTGGGCTATCAGGAAAGCACCAACGGTGGTGCAACTTTCGGACCGGAGACCGCAACCAAGCCGGCATGGCTCACCGCCCTGTCTTTGGAGATCGGCAATGGCGGCACGGCTGCCGAAAGCGGCACGACCACCCTTACCAAGGACATCACTGACCACTTGGCCGCCTATAACAAGGTAATGCAGGATGCCCCGCAGAAAGGCTCTGCAAATAACTATTACAACCTTTCGAATACTACGGGTGCTGATGCGGTTCAGAACACCGCCAACTCCTATCTCATCTCCGCTCCGGGCTACTATCGTATTCCGCTAGTCTACGGCAACACCATCAAGGGTGGTGTGGACAATCCCAGCTCGTACAAGACATCCCACACAGGAACATATATCCTGACTAACTTCAAGGACCATGCCGGTGCCAACATAACTTCTCCCTACATCAACTTGCAGAACAGCACCGACCCTGCCACACAGGCAAGCATCGTGTGGATTGACCAGAGCGGTATCGTGGACAATCTGTCGGTAACCAACGCCGGTGCCAACTCTTTTGTTAACTTCCACGTTCCTGCCGACAAGATCAAGAACGGCAACGCCGTCATCGCCGTCAAGAACGCTTCGGGTACCGTCATGTGGTCATGGCATCTTTGGTTCGACCACGATGACGTGCTCAACACCATTGCCTGTACCAATCATACAGGCTATACCTACAAATTCACCAAACAGACGCTTGGCTTCGCCTATCGCAAATGGGTGGGTTCCACTTATGACAAAGCTCGCGTGGCGCGCGTCATTGTTGAACAGACCATCTCCAATGGTGGGGTGAAGCAGCGTGCCCATATCGACATCACACAGAATCCCGGCAGCGTCAAGGAGATTTCCTCCACGTTCTACCAGTTCGGTCGCAAGGACGCCATGCCAGGCGTGAAGACCGTCAGTGACGGCTCTTTCACGCAGAACGGCGGCAACAACATGTCCATCCAGAACGGCATCCAGCATCCGGAGATTTTCTACACTTGGGGCACAAGTTGGTATAATGGTTACAACCTGTACAACCTCTGGTCGATGGAGAATACCGAAACCAGCTACAACGACAACGCCGTGGTCAAGACCGTCTACGACCCCTGTCCTGCCGGTTTCAAGATGCCCGCCTCCAATGCCTTCACGGGTTTCACCACCAACGGACAAGGCACCGGTTCAATGAATACCAACGGTGCCTGGGACAACGGTTGGAACTTCAACAACAAGGTCAGCAGTCCTGATGCCACTGTATATTTCCCCGCCTCGGGCTATCGCGACCTCGGCGACGGTTCGCTGACCAACGTGGGCTCCAACGGCAAATCTTGGTCGGCCGGCACGTTCAACGACACGTACAGAGGTTGCAACCTGGACTTCTACCGGTGGCACGTGGCTCCGCAGAACCAAGGCTATCGGTCGTACGGGTTCTCTGTCCGCCCCGTGGCAGAATAAGAATCGTCACTCGATTGCAGGCGGAAACGATTCTGTCCGCAGGAAAATACGCCGTCCCATGCCGGGAAAAGGCAGATATGGCAGAAAATGTACTGTCCCGAACCGGGAAAATACTTGCACACAGGAAAACGCCGTGTCCCGCATCGGGACAGTGGTTTTACGGTAGAAAAAGCATGGTCCCGCTTTTGTACGGTCAGATTATAAACCCAAACATACAAGACAATGGAAAGAATCAAGAACATGTCACTTCATCCGCTCCGCGTGGAGGAGGACTTCGGCTTTCAGAAACTCATCATCGCAGAAGTTGACAAACTTCCGCTCGCCGACTGCACAACCTGCTGCAGGATCTCTCGGCCGTGGACGGCGGGCGCATGACCGCTGCCAACTTCACGCCGCTGTTCGATCATCTGCGCCAATGCGAGAACGAATACCTCGCGGCCGCCGGCGAGCGCGCCGTGCAGGAGGGAGCCGTGGAGGTGGGCATCATCAAGCTGTCGCGTGTGGCCGCCGATGCCGCCTGCCGCACGCTCACCGACATGGTAAATGCCCTTGCCATCGTGAACGGCGCGGAACCTTACATGGCGTTCATCGAACCCGTGAACGCGCATATCGACCGCATGAAGATGGTGCTGGCAGCACGGCGCACGGTGAATGCCAAGAAGCCCTCCGCAGCCAAGGGCGGCAAGTCGCAAATCGGCTCGCACGCCGAGGAACTGAAACGGCTCAAGACAATGATAACCGAGTATGAACAGTCGGCGCACTTCACGCCCGGCATCGTGCAGTTTACAGGCCTCGCCGCCGGCAAGGATGCCACGCGCGCCTATCAGGTCTATCTCTCCGACCAGCCCGGCGACCTCTTCTGGCTCACGGTCAAGGACGGAAAACTCGAGGAAACAGAGTTCAAGATTCAGCCCGGACAACAAGGAGGATTGGAAGTGGAAAGAATCAAATAACCTTGTAACCCTTCTTGTATTGCATTTTTCTTTAACTCTCTGCGCAAGGCTTGTCTCAAGGCAATGACTGCCCGTGTGGAGCAAGGACGGAATCCGAAAACTGCTACGAGGGAGTGCAGACCTACATATGGATGACCGAAGACAACGTTACGAAAAGTTCGTCATACGAAGATGATGGGATCTGGTGATATGGCAAAGCTCTTGGAGCGATGATTTCTTATCTATTGCTGTTCATCCCCTCCTTGAATTTTGCTTGAAGTATTTGGGCCATCTCGTTCTTCGGGTTGAGTTTCAGCGCCTCGTCAAAGCTGTCGAGCGCCTGACGATAGTAGCGCGGTCCGTTTTGCTGTGGGTTGGTTACGATGAGCGCCGTGTAGTAGAAGCCGTGTAGCGTGGCGAGGTCAGAGCGGTCGGTGGCTTTGGTGGGCCGCAGCGCTTCGATGCGTTGGATCACACGCTGGGCCTCGTCGATATACTGCTGGGCCTTGCCGCTTTGAGGTTGCGAACAGACCGAGCCGAGCAGGAGCACAGCCTGCTGGTATTTCGGCTGGATGCTGTCGGGCTGCATGGCTTCCAGGCGTTGCAGCGAGGCGAGTTGCTGCTCCACCGTGGGCTGACTTTGCTGGGCATGGAGACTGAGGAAGGAAACAACGATGAGGATGAGGACCATCATGCGGCGGCAGGCGACGGAGGCCAGTGCCTTAGAAATTTGCGATGTCATAAGCTTTATTACTTTTAAGTGAAACAAAAATTCCGATATAAAGGAAGCGGTCGGAGCCGTTGGTGATGGGCTCGCCGCCACGGTAGCCATAGATGTTTTGGCGTCCGAGCAGATTGCTCAGTGAGGTATAGACGATGACGTGCTTGCTCGCAAGACAGGTGATGCTGGCATCAAGACTATTATAATAAGGTGTGGTGCGCCCCTCGCTCTTTCGTCCAGAGGCAAACGACTCGGTGAGTCCGAGGCCGAAGATGCCGATACTATATTTCAGCGCGAAACGCAGGTTGTGACGCGAGACGTATTGAGGCTGCTGTTCGGTGAGGTAATCGAGGTAGCGTCGGCGTGAGTCATTGTAGCTATAGCTGAGCATTGTGTAGAGGTTGGGCATCAGTGACCGGTCGTCGATGAAGAGATCAAATCCTTGGCTCTTGCCGTGACCGTCGGCAGTGTAGAGCCCTTGACGGAGGAGCGGCAGACGAGAGTATCGCTTGTAGTAGGACTCTATGCGTACGAGCGTGTTGCCAAAACTGTATTGCAGTCCGGCGATGTAGTGACGGGCCAGTGAGGATCGGGATGGCGCAAGGCTACGTACCAGGATGGTGTCGGCGGCTTCTTGGGTATAGCTTCCGGCAGAGAGCGAGAGCAGCCAGCGGCGTGAGGGATTGTAGTTGAGCAGCAGGCGGGGCAGTATTGTCCAACGGTGGGAAAGGCTGGAATATTCCGTACGCAGCGAGGCTTCGGCAGAGCAACCTTTGAAGAGCTTGTATTGCATCATGGCGAAGAGTGCTGGCAACAGATAACCTTTGGAATCGTGCAGACGGTCATGGAGGCGATAGTCGAGCCACTGATATCGGAAGAAACTCTCCATGCCGATGGTGCCTTTCATCCATGCAGTCAGTGTCTTCGATGCTTTCGTCTTGACGTGGAGCTCGCCCGTGCGGTGACGATAGCGGTCGCCATGGAGCAACGCGTCACTGATGTCTTGCCACACCATGCCGGCGGCGAGCCCAGCGAACCAAGTGACGCGACCTTTGGCGGAGCCTTTCGCCACGCTGTTGAGATAGAGGTTGTTTTCCTCAAGACGGAGCGTCCGCCCGTCTGTGTCGAGGCTCAGCGTCGTGCGGTCGAAGCCGAGATAGCTCTTCCACACGCTCGATGGTGTGGGCTGTGTCTTCCATTGCGTCTCGAATGACAGCTGTCGGTAGGGCTTACGCCAATTCCAGCGGTCGGGGAAAAGGCGGTTGTACATCCCCAAGTCTATGTAGGTGGCATTCATCGACCAACAGCCTTGCTTAGTTGCCTTTGTTCCTCCGATGTTCCAGTCGATCAGCGACGCGCTCACGCCCAATTTGTCCGAGACCGGTGCGTCGGTAGTCTCCATGGGCAGTACCGACGAGAGGGCCTGGCCATATTCCGCGTCGTAGCCTCCGAGGGAAAAGGCGATGCCCTTGAAAAGAAAAGGAGAGAAGCGGCTGCGTGACGGACTGTTGGGGGCTGTAGTGGAATAAGGCCGCAACACGTGCATGCCGTTGATATAGGTCTGGCACTCTTCGCTGCTGCCGCCTCTGACGTAAAGTTTTCCATCTTCGCCTACCTTTTGTGTGCCCGGCAGGCTCTGCAGCGCCGATACGATGTCACCGCAGCTGCCTCCGTCGAGTACTACGTCGAGGGCGCCCATCTGTTTCACGCCATTGGCCTGCCCGAACTGGAAGGTGCTGCCGGTGACGACGACCTCGTCAATGGTGGTTGTGCGCTCATGCAACCGGATGGCGAGCGGCTTGTGTCCTTTTTGCCAATCCCGTTCCGCGTTGTCATATCCTATACAGGTGATCATCAGCTGTGCGCTGTCGGCTTTCAGCGTTGAGAAGGAGAAACGGCCGAGCGAGTCGGTGAGACAGCCGTCCGTCGTACCTTTGACAAAGACGTTGGCTCCGGCTATCGGATGGCGACCGTCGGTCACCGTGCCCGATACCACCTGCTGTGCTCGGACAAGACCGTTGCCTGCCAACAGGAGAATGAGGATGAGAATGTTGCGTTTCATGCCGACAAAGTTAGTACATGAAACGCGGTGTTGCAAATTTGCGGGACAGACAGCTATCTACAGGGCTATATGCCTAAGCGCCAAGACGAAATGCAAGGATTAGGGACGAATGACTAAGCAGAAATCAGTGAGTTTGCTTGCAGGTATAAAAGTTTATACCTATCTTTGCAAAAAAAGAAATGCCAACATTGCTTATTGCCTTTGGAATACGCTTCTTCTTTTATATGGATGAGCACGAGCCTATCCATGTACATATCAGCTATGGTGGGAAGAAGGCAAAGATAGAATTAATGCCTGCCGTAAAGGTTGTTTATAATCATGGAATAAAAGACCAGGTCGTGAAGAAGGCACTCAACACATGCAATAATTATAGAGATGAGTTTATTGCGGAATGGCACAAATGCTTTGGCAATGACTAATAATCAAGGAGACAACGATATGGAGAAGATTAAAACCATTTGGTTTGATGCAGACCGCATCTATATGAAGACACAGGAAGGTAAGGTGTATAGTCGTCCTTTGGAGGCATATCCCGAACTAAAGGACGCCACCGTTGAGCAACGCAATGACTATGTCATAGGTGATGATGGAGAAGACATTAGATGGGAAAGCATTGATGCCGACATGCACATCAGCAGTTTCCATGAGGTGACTGAGCCTAAGGACAACGAGATAGCACAGATGTTTGCCCATTATCCGTGGCTGAACGTGTCGGAAGTAGCCCGTGCCATCGGCATTAATAAAAGTCTGATGGCACGTTATATCTACGGTATATCCAAACCAAGTGAGAAACGTGTACAGCAGATTCGTGATGCCTTGCATCAGTTTGGCAAGGACCTGTTGAGTGCATAAGGAACGAATCACCCCACGAACGACCGCAGCTTAGTCACATAGCTCCTCGATACGGGCACCGTGTGGTGCTCGTCGCCCACGGTGAGCTGATAGCCGTTGGAGTTGCCATGGGCGGAGAGAATGTTGTTGAGGTTGACGATGAACGAACGATGGCATTGGAAGATGCTCTTCTCGTTGGTGTCGGCAAGGACTGAAGTCAGTGTGGTGCGTAGCTGTCGGTGCTCGACAAGGCTCTCATGGAGGAAGTAGATGTCGACGAAGTTCTTCTGTGCTTCGGCGTAGAGAAAGTCGGAGAGGTGCAGCGTGAGGTCGTTGCCACGCACAGATGTGTCGTGAAAGGTCACCGTTTGCGTGGTTTGTGCGTCTATGTCTTTAGGCAACAGTTCAGCCAGACGCGTGCGCAGACGCTTCTGATATTCCAAGGCTACGATGGTGAGCGTGATGGGAATGCCGAAGAGCAGGGTGACATAGAGATAGGCCAGGAAAAGCTGGAGAGAAACAGGGTTGGGAAACCAGAGGATGCTGAGTATGCTGTTGCCTAAGCTGACGCAGCAGAATAGCAACAGAATAGCAGCGCACTCATGCCACACCCGCCACGTCTTGACACGCCGCACCCAGGGTTTGAATACACACGTACCATAGCACCATGTCACGGCTACGGACAGCATGGAGAAGCAGAGGGTCACGAAGAAGATATTCCCTTCATACTGCCCAAGGCCAAAGGGCCTGAGAAAGTAGAGAAGGAAGAACACGATGCCACCGGCTATCAGTCCTGCCTGTAGCCAGTTGCCGTCGTCGTTTTGAGGCAATGCCCTTAAAAAGAAACCTGTCAACCTTTTCATTGCTGTTAATTCCTTTGCAAAGATAACAGAAAATAATCATAACGCAAAATAAAGGTCGGCTTTTATCTTCGGGCCTATTTCTTTTTCTTATTGCGGTGTTCCATCGGTGTGCAGCCGAGATGTTGCTTGACATATTTGCCGAAGAATGAGGCATTGGGGAAGCCGAGGAGGTTGGCGATCTCCTTGATGGAGCGGTCGGTGGAGCGGAGGTAATAGTCCACGTCGGCCAGCGTGTACTCTTCGATCCATTGCAGGGCCGTCTTGCCCGAATTCTGCTTGCAGACGATGGAGATATATTTTGGTGAGACGAAGAGCGGGGATGCGTAGTCTGCCACCTGCCGGTGCTTGATCTTGCTGTTCTGCAGCAGATCGAGGAAGCGTGGGAAGAGGTCGCCGGTCTGAGGCTTCGGGGTGTGATCAATGAGATTCTCCTCAGAGAGAATGCCACAGAGCCCAAGCAGTGCTCCTTGGATAAACGACTGCACAATCTCCTTTTGATAAGGATTTGAGGTGTAGTCGAGACCGAATTGTATCGTCTCGCACAGTTTGTTGGCCATACTGATATCGTTGTCGCTCAACAGTCTCACCTTCATCTGGTTGACATACATTGCATGATTCCAAATGCCTATGGCCGGACGCAGCAGGCGCTGGATTATATTGTCGGTCAGCAGCAGGGCTTTGAACTTAAAGTCTACGCTAAACAAGAAATGATTAATCTTGACGTAGGAGGGTACGAGGAGCATCTGGTTGCGACTGATGGTTAGCGTCTTGCCATTGAAATCAGCTTGGGCAGACCCATTGAAGCATACAAGAACGGCATTCATCTTCATTCTTACCGTATAGTTTTTCACCATCTCGCTGGCATTGTCTATTAATATGATGTCCTCATCGGAATAGTCTACTTCTACCGACACCTTTGCATCTTTGTCGGAAGGACCGATGGGCAGAACCTGATGGCTGTTAAGTTCGATGGCCTTTTTCATCTTGCTGTGTATATGTTATGGTGATACGTTTCGACTGCAAAGGTGGCTATTTTTTTCGAGTTAACAATGTCCTCTAATGGATAAATAATGTTCAATAAGGAATATGAAATAGAAATCGAACGCTTAGCAGGCCTTATAGAACATCGGAATGTCGTAAAAAGCCAGTTACTTTGCAGGCGAATTCAGAATATAGGAAACGAATAATAGGACATCAAAATGAAAAGAAATGTATGTTTTTCAGTGGCTCTGGCCTTGACCACGTTGCTGCTGACCAGTTGTCATGACAAGAAGACGCCGGTAGGTGAGAAAGTCGTCAGTGTGGAGACGACGACCGCCAGTGAGGCCTTGGCCACGCAGGGCAACAGTTATGCAGGTTCCATTGAGGGCACCAATGCCGTAGCGCTGAGCTTTTCGGCAGCGGGCACTATCCAGCGACTGAACATCAGTGAGGGTCAGTCGGTCAGTCGCGGTCAGCTGCTCGGCACCGTTGATGCCACGACCACGGGCAATGCACTGCTCGCCGCGCACGCCACGACACAACAGGCTGTGGACGCCCTCTCGCAGGCCGAGGACACTTATCGCAGAATGAAACAGCTTCACACAGCGGGCTCGCTGCCTGACATCCAGTGGGTGGATGCCCAGACTAAGTTGAGTCAGGCACGTGCGCTGGTGCGACAGACCCGTGCTGCTGAGGCCATCGCCCGCAAAGGTATGACCGATACCCGGCTCATAGCACCCTTTAGCGGTTATATCTCGAAGAAGACGGCAGAGGTGGGACAGAACACTGCGCCGGGTGTGCCCGTGGCGACGCTGGTGACGATTGACCGCGTGAAGGTGAAGGTCAGCGTGCCCGAGGGCGACATCAGCCGCGTGCGTATGGGCGAGGTAATGCGTTTCCGCGTAGCAAGTCTTAATGGTACTACCTTTGTGGGACGTGTCACTGAGAAAAGCGTCACCGCAGATCCATTGGCCCATACCTATGATGTCAGTGCCTTGGTCAGCAACCCGAAACATGAGCTGCTGCCGGGTATGGTCTGTGAGGCTTACTTCCAACAGCGAGGCTCACAGCAAAATACATTGCCTGCCAACTTGATACAAATCGACGACGACAACCATCCCTTTGTGTGGACGGTTGTTGACGGTAAGGCACATAAGCAACTGCTGACACTTGGCGAGAACATCGGAGATGTTGTTGTGGTGACGGGAGGACTGTCGCCCGAGAGTCAAGTCATCTGCGTGGGACAGCAGAAGGTGAGCGAAGGAAGTAAAGTGAGGAATATTGAGTGATGAATGTTGAATTGGGTTCAATGTTGAATATTGAATGATGAATTACGAATTATGAATAAGAAATGAAATATGGTGGAATGGGCGATGCACTACCGGCAGATCGTCATCCTTATCACCTCGTGTCTGTTGGCCTTTGGCGTGTTCGCTTTGGTGAAGATCAACAAGAACGAGTTTCCCGACTTCACTATCCGGCAGGGTCTCGTCATTGCCGCCTATCCGGGGGCCAGTGTCAGCGATGTGGAGCAGCAGGTGACTAAACCGTTGGAGAACTATATCTTCACCTATAAAGAGGTGGACAAGACCAAGACAAAGTCGTTCACCCGCAACGGACTTGCCATCATACAGATAGAACTGAACAAAGACATTGACAGCGAAGAGAAAGACAATTTCTGGAGCAAGATTAAGGACGGGCTGAAGACGTTTAAGGCCTCTCTGCCCATGGGCGTAGTGGCCCTGCAGGTGCAGGACGATTTCGGCGACACTTCGGCTCTGCTCATCACCATGGAGAGCAAGGACAAGACTTACCGCGAGCTGAAGGAATATATGGACGATCTTAAGGATCGGCTACGGCCTGTTGAGAGTGTCGGACGGCTCAATGTCTATGGGCTGCAACAGGAGCAGGTAGCGGTATATATTGACAACAAGCGACTCTCTGAGTACGGTATCTCGTCCACTCTTGTGGCCACACAACTGCTGTCCAAGGGCTTCACCACCACGGGGGGCACGCAACGCACACCTGATTATGAGTACCCCATCGATGTGAGGCCTGCGCTCAATGTGGTGGGTGACGTGGAACAAACTGTCGTGTGGAGCGATGCTGCCGGACATGTGGTGCGGCTGAAGGACATCGCCGACGTGCGACGCGAATACCCGGCACCGTCGAGCTACATCACCAACAACGGGCGCAAGTGCATTCTGCTCAGCGTGGAGATGAAGAAAGGCAAGAACATCACTGACATGGGTGAACAGATTGATGAGCAGCTCAGCGCGTTTCAGCAGACGCTGCCCAAGGATGTGACGATGTTTACCATCACCAACCAGAGCAAGGTCGTGGGTGACAGCATCATCAACTTCCTGCGCGAGTTGCTCATCGCCATCATCGCCGTGGTTGTCGTCGTGCTGCTGCTCATGCCCATGCGCGTGGCCCTCGTGGCGTCGAGTACCATTCCCGTGACCATCTTCATCTCGTTGGGACTGTTCTATGCTTTCGGCATTGAACTCAACACCGTGACCTTGGCGGCACTTATCGTTACATTGGGTATGATTGTCGACAACTCCATTGTCATCATCGACAACTATGTCGAGCTGCTCGGCCAGGGTATGAGCCGCTGGGGAGCCTCCATCCAGAGCGCTACTCATTTCTTCAAGTCTATATTCTCGGCCACCCTCGCCATCAGCATCACGTTTTTCCCCTTCCTGCTGACACTGCAAGGCATGTTTCATGACTTCATCCTCTATTTCCCCTGGGCCATTACCATCGTGCTCATGGTCTCGCTCTTGGTGGCCGAGCTCATCGTGCCCTTCATGCAGTTCTGGTTCATCCGCAAGCCCATGGAGGTGAAAAAGGGCAAGGACGGCAAGCCCAGCTTCTCTTTCCTTGGGCTGATGCAGCGCTACTACGACCAGCTCATCTCTTTCTGCTTCCGCCACTACTATGGCACTCTCGCCGCTGCCGTGGTCTGCACCCTTGGCGGCTTCATACTGATGGACAAGTTGCCACAGAAGCTCATGCCCACCGCCGAGCGCAACCAGTTTGCCGTGGAGATGTTCCTGCCCACGGGCACCTCGCTTCAGCGCACGGCTCAGGTAGCCGACAGTCTGGAGCATATCCTCCGACAGGACAAGCGCGTGGTGTCGGTGGCTTCGTTCAAAGGCACTTCGTCACCCCGCTTCCAAACGACGTACGCGCCACAAATGGGTGGTAAGAACTTTGCGCAGTTCATCGTCAACACCACTGACGACAAAGCCACCGTGGCTGTGCTCCACGACTATCGGATGAAATACTCCGAAACTTTCCCCGACGCTTATATCCGCTTTAAGCAACTCAGCTACAGCAATGAGGACAACAGTGTGGAAATACGTCTGAGCGGATCCGACTGGGCGCTGCTCAAGCATGTGGCCGACTCGGTGACGGACGAGATGCGCAAGTGCCCGCAGTTGATGCTTGTACGCAACGACGTGCGCGAACCACTCTATAAGGACCATATCATCCTCGACGAGAGCAAGGCCAACCGTCTTGGCATCACTAATGCGCAGGTGGAGCTGGCCATGGCCTCGCGTTATAGCTCCGACGGCCTTCCCCTCGGCACGATATGGCAGGGCGACTATGGTACCAAAGTGGTCATGAAAGGCAGCAAGGCCAATGGCGCATCAATGACCGACGTGGAGGATGAGCCTATCCCCGTGCTCGGTGGGGTGAAGACGGTACCACTGCGCGATGTGGCTAAAATAGAAAAGACGCAGGAAGACGGACAGATATGCCACTGCAATGGGGTGCGCACCATCACCGTCATGGCTGATGTGGCTGACGGCGTGAATGTCATGAATCTCACCCAAGCGTTGCAGAAGCAGTTTACACAAGACAAGATACCTGAGGGCGTCACTATGAAGTGGGGCGGCGAATACGATATGTCGGGCGAGACGATGCCACAGATTGTCGGTGCTTTGGCCATCGCTGTGGTCATCATCTTCTTCATCCTCCTCGGACATTTCAAGCGCATCAGCACTTCTCTGCTCGTCTTGCTGTCGTTGGCGATGACACTCTTCGGCGCGGGCGTCGGCGTATGGGTGACGGGTATCGACTTCTCACTGACGTGTTTCCTCGGTCTCATCTCGCTGATGGGCATCCTCGTCAGAAATGCCATCATCATGTTTGACTATGCCGAGGAGTTGCGCACCAACGAGCAGCTTACGGCTCATGAGGCCATCTTCGAGAGTGCCAAACGTCGTATGCGTCCTATCTTCCTTACCTCAGCAGCCGCGTCGATGGGCGTCATACCGATGATTCTCGGTGGCAGCGGACTGTGGATGCCCATGGGGGTAGTCATCTTCTTCGGTACGCTCATCACCATGGTGCTCATCCTCACCGTACTGCCCGTGGCCTACTGGCTGATGATGAGCGGGTCCACAAAGAAGAGACTCGCCTCGGAAAACATAGAGAAAGAATAGAGACCATAGAGGCTATAGACGCTATAGAGAATAGAAAAAACATCAAAGCAAAGAACGCTATGCAGAAAACCATATTATCCGCAGCCCTGCTCATGGGCTGTCTCTCGCTCCACGCCCAGCGTGTGCTGACTCTGGAGCAGTGTCGCGACGCGGCCATCAACCATAACATCGCCGTGCGATCGGCCAACCGATCCTTGGAGAAGGCTCAGGAACAGAAGAAAGAAGCCTTTACCAAATATTTCCCCACCGTGGCGGCAGCGGGCTTCACCTACCATTCCTCCAAGGACGTGGTTCGCGGCGACATCAATACTTCTGATGTCATTCCATCCTCCATTGCCTCGTCCATCCCCGAGGCTATCGCTACAATGATTCCCTCATCGGTACCCGTTGGTCTGATGCGTAATGGCACGGCAGCGGGCATTACGGCCGTACAGTCCGTGTTCATGGGCGGGCAGATTGTCAATGGCAACAAGCTCGCCAAGGTGGGTGTGACCGCCGCCGACCTGCAACGTCAGTTGTCGGAGCGCGAAGTGAGACTCACCACCAATCAGTATTACTGGAACGTGGTGACGCTCTAGGAAAAATTACATACGCTTCAACAGACACAGCAGATGTTGCGGTCGCTGGAGAAAGATGTGAACACCGCTGTTAAGGCTGGCGTTATCCTCCGCAACGATCTCTTGCAGGTACAGCTCTAGAAAAATCAAGTAGAAGCGGCTCTGCTTGAGGTGAACAATGGCATGAAGGCGAGCCGCCAAGTGTTAGGACAGTATATAGGCTTGTCAGACTCTAGTTTTGTGGTCAGTGGAATGGAGGCTAAGGACAGTACCTTCGTGTTGCCTGTTGCCATGCGTAAAGACCCTTTGGTGGCCGCAGCGAACATGACTGAGAGCCGGCTCTTGGAGCAGAACGTGCAGGGAACTATTCTCAACCACAAACTCGAGGTGGGCAAGAACCTGCCCTCTGTGGCTGTCGGTGCTGGCTATGACTATGTGCGGCTGGTTCATAAGGATAACACTTTCGGCATGGTCTTTGCCACGGTCTCCATCCCCATCTCAAGTTGGTGGGGTGGCAGCCACGCCATCAAACGGCGGAAGATAGAGGAGCAGGAAGCCCGTGAGCAGCTTGCCGATAAGCAGCAACTCCTCAGCATTAAGGCTGAGAAGGAATGGGACGACGTCACTGTGGCCTACCGTAAGACACTCATCGCCTGGAAGAGCATCGAGCAGAGCCGCGAGAATCTGCGTCTCAACCAGCAGTTCTATCATGCCGGAACGGGTAAGATGACTGATTTGCTTGAAGCCCAACGCCAAGTTCAGCAGAGCCGCGACAGTTGGGTGGAGGCAGTTGCCGCCTATCAGTTGCGGTTGGCGGAATACGAAGAGATGACGAAATGATTTTGTGAGGAGAAAAAAGTCTTAAGGAAATCTTAAGGAACAGTTAAGGTAATCTTAAGTGTCTTTGGTTTTAAAGTCCGTACCTTTGCACCGTCAAAAGGAAACAAAGAATTACAAACAATTAAAACATACAACGGATAAGAAGAAATCAATCGAGGCTTTACAGTTCCTCGCAACAGAGTTGTCAAACATGAGAATCTTATGAATCTAAAAGAATTTGTGGAAAATCTCCACTTAAAATGACACAGACAATGAATATATGGCACTGGAAAGATGCCGTCATATCGATTTCTGACAAAAAGGGGTGGACTTTGCGTGCGCCCCTTTTATTTTCTCGCCTCAGTGGGACGGTTTTACGAAAAACTATCGTATATTTGCATTAGTTTTATTTATGCCCGCAAAATCAACGATCTGTAATGAACATATTAAAAGAACTGAGAAACAAGCGGCACCCTCATGTATTGGGTGCTCTTGATATCTTTAAGTATATCGGTCCCGGACTCCTTGTCACCGTCGGCTTCATCGATCCCGGCAACTGGGCCAGTAACTTTGCCGCCGGGTCGGAATACGGCTATGCACTGCTGTGGGTGGTGACACTGTCGACGATCATGCTTATTGCCCTGCAGCACAACGTGGCTCACTTAGGCATCGTCACCGGTCTCTGTCTGAGTGAGGCCGCCGTGAAGTATACGCCCCGGTGGGTGGGTCGTCCTATCGTAGTGAGCGCTATCCTTGCCAGCATCTCCACGTCACTGGCCGAGATCCTTGGTGGAGCCATCGCCTTGCAGATGCTTTTCGGCATATCTATTCCGGTAGGTGCGCTACTGGTGACAGTCGCCGTGCTCATCCTGCTCTTTACCAATTCCTATCGGAAGATAGAGCGGGCGGTCATCGGTTTTGTCTCCATCATCGGACTGTCGTTTATCTACGAGCTTTTCCTTGTACATATCGACTGGGGCGGGGCCGTGTGCGCTGCTGTGGTACCATCAGTGCCGCAAGGTTCCTTGCTCATCGTGATGAGTGTTCTTGGTGCCGTGGTCATGCCCCACAATCTCTTCCTTCATTCTGAGGTGATACAGAGCCGCGAGATCAACCTCAAGGGTGACGAGCGTATCCGTCACATGCTCAAATATGAATTTGCCGACACACTCTTTTCCATGCTTGTCGGCTGGGCCATCAACTCGGCCATGATTCTTCTGGCCGCCTCCACGTTCTATACTCACGGCGAACATGTCGACGATTTGGCGCAGGCCAATGCCATGCTGGCACCACTCTTAGGCAGCAATGCTTCCAACATCTTTGCGCTGGCACTGCTCTTAGCCGGCATCTCCAGCACCATCACCAGTGGTATGGCAGCCGGAAGTATCTTCTCGGGACTCTTCGGTGAGTCGTATAATGCCAAGGATCCGCACTCAGCAGTGGGCGTGGCGCTGTCGTTGGGCGTAGCCTTGCTGCTGATTTTCTTCATCGGCAATCCTTTCCAAGGGCTGATCATCTCGCAGATGGTGCTGAGCCTGCAACTGCCGTTCACCGTGTTCTTGCAGGTGAGTCTCACCTCATCGAAGCGTGTCATGGGCAAATACGTCAACAAGCCGTGGAACACAGCCTTCCTCTATAGCCTGGCTGGTATCGTTACGGTTTTGAATATCTGGCTTCTCGTCTCTTCTTTGGCGTGAGGTACATGAATAATATATAATGTACAATGAATAGAAATCAACAAATCATCCGCACGAGTCTGGTAGGTATTGCCGCCAATCTCTTCCTTGCTGCCTTCAAGGCTGTGGCAGGATGGGCAGCCGGTTCGGTGGCCATCATCATGGATGCGGTCAACAACCTGAGCGATGCGCTCTCGTCGGTTATCACTATTGTGGGCACCAAGCTGTCGGAGAAACCTGCTGACCGCGACCATCCCTTTGGCTACGGCCGCGTGGAGTATTTCAGTGCCATCATCATCTCGGTTATCGTCCTCTCCACGGGTATTCTCTCGTTGGTGGAGAGCGTGAAGAAGATTTTCAATCCCACGCATCCATCCTACACCGCCGTCACGTTGACGATCATCATCGTAGCCATTGCCGTGAAGCTTGTCCTCGGCTGGTACGTGAAGAAACAAGGACGGCAGCTGAAGAGCAATGCCTTGGAAGCCAGCGGTGCTGATGCCACCTTTGATGCCGTGGTGACGCTCTCCACACTTGTCTCTGCCGGTATCATGCTCTTCACGGGGCTCAACCTTGATGGCATCCTTGGTTCGATTATCTCGCTTGTCATCATCAAGGCTGGCATAGAGATGATCGAAGCTCCCGTGGGCCAGTTGCTCGGCGAGAGCATTTTCAAGGAGATGATGCTCAATATCAAGAGCGACGTAAAACAGTTTGCCGGTGTGCTCGGTGTCTACGACATCATCCTCAACTACTACGGTCCCAATGCCATCATCGGCTCGCTCCATGTCAGTGTGCCAGAATCCATGACGGCCAACCGCATCCACGGGCTCACACGGTCCATCACCAAGCTGCTCTATGACAAATACCATGTCATCGTCACGGTGGGCATCTATGCCGTTTGCGACCATGGCAAGGAGAGCGAACTGCAAAAGGGTGTGATGGCTTTCCTGAAGAGCTACCCCCATATCGAGCAGGTACATGGCTACTTCTATCTTGAGGAGAAGCGCACGGTCACCTTCGACGTGGTGCCCGACGACTCGATTCACGATGACAATGCCTTTCAGTATCAGCTCCTTCAGGCCATCCGCAAGGTCTATCCCGGCTATATCTTCAACATCGTCATCGACCATATCTATTGCAAGTAAGCCATGACTAAGATACTTATTGTAGTTTGTGCGCACTCATCCCCTGTGCATTGTCCATGTGCCTGTGCGTCTATGTTTTCCACCTGCTTGCCATAGGCAGGATTCAGCACCCCACGGCATGGATGATAGGCTTATTGGCCGTACAGGCCGTGTTCTCGGTCATCATCTTCGCTTGTCTCTATTTCATCGCGCGTGACGTGGCCTCCAACATCCGTGAACTATGTCACTAAAGGATCTCCAACGCGATAGCAGCACAGGCTTCAGCATCAGCAAGGGCATGGTGATGGTTCTTGAGATCATAGCCGCAGCGTGCGGCGATGATGTCGAGGTTGTGGTGCCCGCCAGGCCATACTCTGCGTGAGGCGATGAGCGTGCAGTAGAATGGATAGTCGGGATAGTCCATGTCATACATGCGGAAGACAGCTTTCAGACGGTTTTCGTCGAAAGCCTTGTTGTGAGCCACGAGTGGCAAGCCCTCGATCATGGGCTCTATCTGCTTCCACACGTCGGGGAAGACAGGCGCGTCCTCTGTGTCTTCCTGACAGAGGCCGTTAACGCTGGAGCAACGCCAGTTGTAGTAGTTGGGCTCGGGGTGGATGAGTGAGTAGAACGAATCGACCGCCTCTCCGTTTCTTACGATCACCACACCCACAGCGCAAACACTGGTGCGCTCGAAGTTGGCGGTCTCAAAGTCTATGGCTGCAAAGTCTTTCATGGTTGTTGAATGGTTGTAGCGACGAAGCAAGGGATTCGTTTCTTCCTGTCGTCTATTTATTATAAGGACACAGCAATGGCTTGGCACAGTCTTGGATGCGCTTCACGATCATGTCGAGCATCTTATGACGGATGAAGTTGTCGGCGGTGATCATGACGATCTCGCGTTGAGGCTCCGGCAAGGCGAAGGGCCTCACCAGTCGTTTTTGTGAGTCTTCCAACTGTGAGATAGCCATCTCGGGGATGAAAGTCACGCCCTTGCCATTCTCCACGATTCTCATAAACGTCTCGATACTCCCCAAGGTATAGGCTTTCTTGCTGGCCGCAGCTGATTTCAAATGACAGAACTTCACGAGCTGGTCGCGGAAACAGTGCCCCTCGTCAAGTAGCCATAGAAACTCCCCGTTGAGGTCGGTAGTTTTTATTCTCTCTTTGGCAAACAGGGGATCGTTTTTTGAGATATAGGCAAAGTACTTCTCTGTATAGAGATGCGTGCTGTTGAACATCTCCAGTCCTTCGATCTTAGCCAGAATGCCGGCATCGATGTCACCATTGAGCAGGGCCTGCTTCATGTCCTTGGTTTTCATCTCAACGATGCGCAGATCCATTTCGGGATGCTCCCTCATCAGCTGCGGAAAGAAGTGAGGGATGAGGTAGGGAGCGATGGTCGGAAGCACGCCGATGGTGAATGTCCCGAGATAAGTATCCTTCTCTTCCTCGACGATCTCCTTGAGGCGCCGGGACTGATAGAGCACCTCTTTGGCTTGTCGGATGACAGCCTGTCCAGCCTTGGTGGTGACGATGGGCTGTCGGCGCCGGTCAAAGATCTTGATGCCCAACTCGTTTTCCAGTTTCTGAATCATGGAGCTGAGCGTCGGTTGCGTGACATCGCAATAGTCAGCAGCCTTGGCGAAGTTGCCTAAGCGGTTGAGGGCTAAGATATATTCCAGTTGCTGTAGGGTCATGTCTTTTGTCTTTCATTTTTTGTTTCCCCTATTTGCGTAGTAGGGCATGCATATCTCTTGCAAATATCGCAAAATTATCTGAGATGGACAAGAATTCCTGGAATTTATCACCTACTTTTTTTGTTGAAGGCGTCTTTTGATAGGAAAGAAAGCGTTTATTGTCTGTTAAAAAAGTCTGCTGTGTGCTGACACCCTTGGATATGCTCAGCTGTACGTAGAAGGTAGAAAGACGATGGAATACTTCTTTTGAATGGGTAAAGATACACAACAAAAGACTGTCACGGTTTACTTCGCTTCCAGAGAGAAGCAGAGGAGCTTTTTGAGGGAAAACCATGTTTGCAAAGAGCAAAAATGGGTGGATGAATGCGAAAATAGCATGATTATAGTGTCATCTCGGCTTTTTCTCACTGTAAAACTACCGAGATGACCGAGTGAAAAAGGTAGTTTGATAGAAAATTCTCTAGAGAATTTTCTATCAGAAAGGTATTTTTGCAAGATGAAAAAATGTAATGTTTATTCAAGTCATTAGTAGTTAGATAGTTAAGAATATCGACGAGAATCGAAAAATTACGGCCAAAGACGTGCTTGCTCGAAAAGAACGCCTTCTCGTGGCCGCTTTTTTGTCAGTTTATCAAACAAATGTATTCTTTTTACTTGGAAGGCTTCTGAGTATGCCATAAAAATATTATCTTTGCAACAACGTATTAAAAACTTAATCATTCAGAGAGATGAAGAGATTTACTACCCTTTTACTACTGGTCATGGCGATGGTCCTGACGGTGAGTGCCAACAATCAGTCCAACGACAACATCCGGCGGGGTGACTCCTGCATGGTGGACTATGATCTGAGACATGCCCTGGAGTATTATCTCAAAGCTTTGCCCAGTGACGGCAGTGCCGCCTTGCGCATGAAGATCGCCAACGCCTATTATCGTCAAAGCAACTATGCCAAGAGCCTTGATATTGTCAATAGACTGCCCGCTGATTCGCTCGACCATGATACCATGCACCATCTGTTTGACTGCTGCAAGGCACTCGGACTCAACCAGCGGACAATAGGATGGGGCGAGGCTATTATCAAGCGGTGGCCGATGGACGGCGAGGCTGTGGCCAAGCTGGCTAAGGAATACTTGCTTTCGGGATTGACAGACAAAGCGGAAATCGTCTGTAACAGATTTTGGCTGAAAGACGAGACCTGCATGGCTGTCAATGATATCATGGCCGACGTGTATATGGCCCAGCGGCAATGGGTATTGGCCAAGGACAGCTATCTGCTGCTTTTGCAACAGGGCGACTCCACCTATAAGAACATGCTCAACCTTGGCGTGAGCTACGAGCGACTGGAGCATCCGGCAGAGGCGCGGAAGGCTTTGGATGTGGCCATCGCCATGTCTGACTCCTCAGTAGCCGCTCCGCTCTATCATCAAGGAGTGGTACTCGGTGCCTTGGGCGATTACAAAGCATCGATGGACTGCTTCCGTCGTGCCCTGAAATTGCTGAGACCTGACAGTGCGGTGATGTTTTCCTGCTATCGTGGTTTGGCGGAAGGCGAATATGCCGGGCAGGACTATCATCGGGCACTCGATGACTTCGTTCAGGCAGAAGACTATGATCCGAACTCTATCAGTACACCTTATTATATAGGCATCTGTTCTGAAGCTCTCGGCAAGAAACAGGAGGCCAAGGCAGCCTATCAGCGTTTCCTGCAGCGGGCAGTGAAGGTGGAGGAGCCCAACAAAGAACTGAGGAAGATGATGGCGGATGCCAGGCAAAGGATGGGGCGGTGAGAAATGAGATGAGTGGGGTGTGTCACCAGAAAAAGAAAATGACAAGGCTACTACAGAAGAGGAAAGCAACTTATTTGTTAATTTGTCACAACAAAAGAAGGGGTCTTGGATGTTTTTTCGTATATTTGCTCGCATGGAAGATAACATAAAATGAACTTTTATGAAGAAAATAATTTTATCACTGCTGATACTACTGCTTTCAGCGCCTATGTTAGCGCAACGTCGCACTAACAACATTACCATTCAGCCTAAAATAGGACTCAATGTCGCCGACCTGACTGATGTCAGCGGCAGAGGATCGCGTGTTGGACTGGCTACAGGAGTCGAGTTTGAGTTCCCTGTCAACCGCAAGTTTAGTTTTACCGCAGGCGCTCTCTTTTCCATGCAGGGATGCGATGGTATCGAGCTCAACTACATCAATATTCCGGCTATGGCCAATTTTTATGTAGCACCGGGTTTGGCTATGAAAGTAGGTCTGCAGCCAGACTTCAACGTCAGTGACGATGGTTGGAACACAAGCAGTTGCGGGCTCTCTATTCCTCTTGGTATGTCGTATGAATATCGCCGCTTTGTGTGGGATATGCGCTATAATTGGGGGGTGACCGACGCCATTGAGAACACCGACTGCAAGAACAGCGTGTTCCAGTTCACTTTCGGTTATAAGTTCAACTTATAGGAGTGCATTACGGCCATTCGTTGATTATATTCTTTTTGATTGCTAGGGCGGTGCATCGGCCCCTCAAAGTAGCAGACTGTGTTAACGCTCCGGCGTTAGTGTGGCCTGCTATTGTTATGAAAGATGCAAGGACTCCCTGTTATAAATCTACAGATCCCCCCTCTGACTCCCTCCTAAAAAGGAAGAGTTAGAGGGGGCGGAAGTTTATGAACCTAAGGATCGGGGTAGTTATGGATCTATAGGCCTTCTTGGTTTATCTATCTGGTCTGGAATTCTTCTTCAATCTTTGGAGCCTTGTCCTGCCCACTGCCATAGCGATGATACTCGAAAGCAATGCTCTGCTCCTTGAGGTAGTGGATGAGCTCCACACGGCCGTCCTTCACGGGAACATCGGTGGCGATGAACTTGTTGGTGTCGGCGGCGCGCTGATATATCTTCTCAGGAATGTCGGGCGAGCAAGTGCGGATGCGCTCATAATCGGGGATGGAATCGATGAAGTTGTCGAGTGTCTCACGCTTGAGGCGTGCTCCTAACTTTGCGAGCTTATCCTGCAGGTCGGGGCGCTTGTCGTCGGCGTCGCAGCTCACTGTGAGCGGAGTGCCACAGATGTGCGCAGCCAAAGCCACCATCAGCGCCTGCTCGTCAGAGTCTTTCTTGAACAGTCGCAAACCCATGCCGCCTTTGAGCGGCAAGTAGCGGAACACATTTTCCTCACCGCTGATATGGTTCCAGTCGCGCGGATGACGGAACTCGCTTTCCCATGCCTCGGCATAGCTTGTACGATAGTCGGTCTTTGAGCCCGGCTTGTCGGTGATGATAGTAAACTGCTGGCAGTAGTTCGGACCACCGGCCTTGATGCCGGGACCAAAGGCTGAGAGCTTCATGCCACCGAAGGGCTGACGGTTAACAATGGCGCCCGTGATGCTACGGTTGATATAGAGGTTGCCGGCCATGATGGAGTCACGCCACAGGCGGCGCTCATTCTCATCGAGTGTCTGGATACCTGAGGTCAGACCATAGTCAAGACCATTGACCAGGCTGATGGCCTCCTCCAAGGTGTCGAACGGAGCCACGGAGAGCATAGGGCCGAAGAGCTCGGTGCGGAAGGAATAGTTCTGCGGGCTTACTCCTATCTTCACCGACGGGGCGAGGATATAGCTTCGCTTGTCGACAAAGTGAGGCGGCACGAGCCAGAACTCGCCCGGTTCCAGGTTGTTGATGGCGTGGAGCAGTTTGTTGTTGTGGTTAGTGATCATCGGACCTACTACGTTGCCGGCGTTCCATACTCCGCCTACTTTCATGCTTGTGGCGCAGTCGCGGAGCTTCTCGCGGAAGTCCTCACGCTCGTAGACCGAGCGCTCCACAAGGAAGAGCGAGCAGGCAGAGCACTTCTGCCCTGCATTGCTGAAGGCTGAGTGGCAGGCGCTCATGATGGCGTGATCCATGTCGGCCGATGCCGTGCAGACGATGGCGTTCTTACCACCGGTCTCTGCCGACAGCGGAGTAGTTGGCTTAGCGCGCAGGATCAACTGTGCGGTGTCGGTGCCTCCGGTGAGGATGATATGCTTGATCTCGGGAGCCTGTGTGAGCTTGTCGAGAGCGTTGCGCTCAGTGATGATGACTTGCAAAGCCTCTTTCGGCACACCGGCATCCCAGAAGGCTTTGGCAAAGAGCCAGGCTACAGGAGCAGCGACAGAGGCGGGCTTCAGGATGACCGTGTTGCCGGCAGCCAGCCCGGCCACGGCACCGCCACAAGGAATGGCGCACGGGAAGTTCCACGGTGAGATGACGAGCACGGTGCCCTTGGCCTTGATGTCGACATCTTGCAGCGCATAGAACTTTTTCATTGAAGTGGTGTAGAAGCGGCAGTAGTCAATACCTTCCGATACCTCCACGTCGCCCTCTACGACCGTCTTGCCGGTGATGGCGCACATGGCACCGATGAGGTCGCCGCGCAGGCCGCCCATGCGGTTGGCGGCATCGTACATGATTTTGTGGTGCTCCTCTATCGTCGTGTCGCACCAGTGACCCGGATCAGCGGCAGCAATCTTCACGATCTCTTCCACCTGAGCAGCGTTGGCCTTTGACATCTCGCAGATCTCCACATCCTCGTCCTGCGAGCGGTCGTAGTATTTATAGCGGCTGTCGTTGACGACGGTCTTGCTGCCTATCTGTGTCGGGATGACATCGGGCTTATCGGCCGGACTCTTCTTCCACTTCTTGAAGATGTCGCGCTGCCACTCCTGGTTGCACTCACGGTCGAAGTCGGTATCTTGCTCGTTGACCATCACGTCTTGTGGAGGGATGGGGATGTAAGGTTTGCGACGGTCCTGTGTTCGGGTCGGCGTGTGGTTGAGCTTGTCCTTGATGGCATAGGCGTCCTCGAACTGCTTGCGCAGGAACTCCCACGTCTCTGTGCCCGGTTTGAGGTTGAACGAGTGGGTGAGGAAGTTGTCCGGTGCCGTGTTCTCGTCCATACGGCGGACAAGGTATGACACGGCATAGAGGAACTCCTTGTCGTGGACAACCGGAGCGTAGAGCACGACGTGGTTGCCGAGTTTGGACTGTGCACGCCACACGTGGTCGGCCATACCCTCAAGCATCTCGAAGCAGAAGGTGTCCTTTGGCGTCTGGTATTTCTGTGTCAGCAGATAAGCGTAGGAAATGGTATAGAGGTTGTGCGATGCCATACCAATGTGGAGGCACCGTGAGTTCTCGGGCAGCAGACCGCGTTCGATGATATGGAGATAGTTAGCGTCGACCTCGGTCTTGTTGGGACGGACCGGCGACGGCCAGCTGTGGAGCGACGAGGTGACGGTCTCCATGTCGAGGTTACAGCCTTTCACGATACGCATCTTGATCCACGCGCCGCCACGGGCTACACGCTCTTTGGCAAACTCCAGCAGTTTGGTCTGGAAACCGTAGGCATCGGGCAGATAAGCCTGAACCACGATACCGGCAGAATAGTGCAGGAACTCGGATTTGGACAGTGTGGTGAGGAACACGCGGATGGTTATGTCGAAATCCTTGTACTCCTCCATGTCAAGGTTGACGAACTTCGGCTCCTTCCTGCCCTCAGGCGTGATGTAAGGATAGTCGATGGCTGTCTGATAGAGCGTGGACATACGGTGCACCAGCTCAGGGAAAGCCTCCTCGTAGTTCAGTGCGTGGGTCTGTGCATAGATACCTGAGATTTTCACCGAGATGTAGTTGATGTCGGGCTGTTTGAGTGCCTCGATGGTGTTGTAGTATCGTTGGTCGGCCTCTTTGTTTCCGAGCACCACCTCACCGAGCAGGTTGACGTTCTGTCCGATATCCTCCTGGTTGCGCTCAGCCAAGTGCTTGGTCAGAGCCGGTCGCGCGGCATCGAGGATGACGCGTGAAGTATCCATACGCAACCGCTTCTTGATGATGGGGATGGCAATGGGATAGAAGTGGTAGCCAAACGACTGATATATCTTGAAGAGCAGACGGTCGCGGGCATTGAGAAACTCCGGAACACCATATTCGTCAATGAGCACTTTGATGCGCTTGGCCAGCTTACGGTCGTCACGAATCTGTGAGCTCTCGTCGAGCATCTTCACGAGGAACTTCTTGTCGCTGGGCTTTTCCACCATGGTGGCATACATGTTCTGCTCGCGACGCTCAACCGGTGTGATGCTCTCCTGACTTGTGGTGTAGAGTTTCATGAGCCAAGTCTCTACTTCTTGAATGGTCGGTTTTTCCATAGTAATCATATTTAGTGATTGTCTGATATATATAATAAGGGTTCAGCGCTTATGCGACCACTGTAGGACTAAACATAACGGCTCTGTATCGGTGTAGTTCCGACAGGGCTTGTTTGGTGAATGTGTCAAAATAAAACCTTCTCATCTCTCTTACTCATATTATTGTTTCTCGGTTGCAAAGATAAGAGAAAAAACAATACGAGCAAAACAAAACGGAACTTTTTTGCATAAAAATATTTCGGAAGTTACTATTTTAGAAAAATAGACTATCATATTGATGCTTTCTAAATGTACGGAGAGATATGGAGTCCTTTGAAGTTTAAAATCGTTCAAAAGCAAGCATGGAAGGGTGGCTGAACCGAAATAAATGCCTACCTTTGCAGCCGTAAAACCATCAGAATAGAGAATCGCAATAAGAATCATGGCAAAAGAGAATCACGAAAAGAGGAAAATAGCATTGCTGTTTATCTGTTTGGGTAATATATGCCGTTCCCCGGCTGCCCATGCCATTATGCAGCGCGATGTCGACGAGGCAGGGTTGTCAGACCGTTTTTTCATTGATTCGGCCGGCATAGGCCCTTGGCATGTGGGCGATCTGCCCGACCGTCGTATGCGGCAGCATGGTGCTCGGCGAGGGTTGGACATCTGTCATATTGCACGGCAGTTCAATGCCAAGACCGATTTCCAGACTTTCGACCGTATTGTGGTCATGGACGAGGACAACTATCGCGCCATCGCATCCAAGGCTACGTCTGAAGCTGATCGTGGGAAAATCATTAGGATGTCGGACTATCTCATCGACCATCCCACCGCGCATTCTGTTCCTGATCCATACTATGGCGATGGTTCTGACTTTGAGTTGGCGCTGGACTTGATAGAGGATGTCTGCCGACATCTGCTGGCTGCTATTATAAATAAGAAGGATGAACTTTTGCTGGATTGATATGGACACGGCGGTTGCGAGGCTCAACGCGTGGGGGGCAGACGACTGCTCGTTCTTCTTTCTGACCGACTATCTCCATCGGCGATGGCTGGTGGAGCCTGTTGATGAACTGTCTGCTGACGAGCTGCTCTATGCTTTTCCCGGACACAGCAATGCGTCCGATGAAAAGGCGAAGGCCGTGTCACTTGTTTGGCAATCCCATCCGCTCACTCCCGAAGCCTATCGAGAGAAGTTCGAGATTGTCCATCGCAATATGCTGGCAGGCAATAGTTATCTGGCTAATTTGACGTGCCGCATTCCTTTGGACACCAATCTCTCGCTGCACGACATCTTCCTGCTTTCCCAAGCACGATACCGGTTGTGGGTCAAGGACACTTTCGTATGTTTCTCTCCCGAGACGTTTGTGCGTATCCAAGATGGTATCATCAGCAGTTATCCCATGAAAGGTACTATCAGCTGCAACGTGCCCAATGCCGAGCAGACGCTTCTCAACAATGTCAAGGAGGCGGCCGAGCACGCGACGATCGTGGATTTGATTCGCAATGACCTCAGTCGCATAGCCGACCATGTGAGCGTGCGTCGCTATCGCTACGTAGAGCGTTTGGAGACTTGCAATGGTCCCATCTTGCAGACGAGTTCAGAGATTGTCGGGCAGCTACCCGGTGACTATCGCCGTCATCTTGGCGACATCCTCATGGCTCAGTTGCCCGCCGGGTCGATCACGGGAGCGCCTAAGCCCAAGACCATGGCCATCATCAGCGAGGCAGAAGGCTACGACCGTGGCTTCTACACGGGAGTGGCCGGCATCTGCGACCGTGGACAGATGGACAGCTGCGTGCTCATCCGGTTCATCGACAAGGAAGATGGTCGACTGTTTTTCAAGGCAGGAGGAGGAATTACGGCCAAGAGTGACTGGCAAAAAGAATATCAGGAAATCAAAGAGAAGACCTATGTACCCATTTGTTGAAACCATCAGAGTAGAGGAGGGCGTGCCCCACAATATTGGTTATCATCAGCAGCGTATGGCCAGAACCATGAGGCGTTTCTTTCCCGACGCCCCCGTTCCCTCGCTTGCCACGGTGTTGGCTGCTCGCAAGTGGCCTGCCGACATTACGTGGAAAGTGCATGTGGAATACGACGCAAGCGGCATTACTCTTGTCAAGGCTGACGAGTATCATATCCGCCACATCACGCGTCTGCATCTTGTCGTCTGCGATGACATCGACTATGCTTATAAGAGTACAGACCGTCGCCACCTGAAGGCTTTGGCGGCCCAACGGGGAACGGCCGATGAGGTGATTATCGTTAAGAACGGACTGCTCACCGACACCACCTATTCCAATATAGCCCTTTTCGACGGATATCATTGGGTGACGCCACGTCTGCCTTTGCTCCGTGGCACTATGCTTCAGTCATTGCTCGATGCCGGTGAGCTGACGGAACAAGACATCAAGGCCGAGGACTGGGATCACTTTCGGCAGGTGAGCCTTATCAATGCCATGATGCCTTTGGGAAGGCTGGTATGTAACATAAGATGACCTCGGTGTGGGTAGTTAACTTGTGTCTTACAGGGGAAGGTAGCTTTACATTTTTTCTTTGTCATGAGTGAAGGCATTCTCTGTCATCTTATATTATAAGATCATCCCCGCTTCTTATAGCTCCATGCTGCCCAGCAGTCCATGACGACGGCAAAAATGCTAAGGGTGCAAGTCTGTGGCGTGAAGTCCATGAAGCCACCTCCACGGACAAACACCGTGCGCGCCCCGTCGATGAACCACCGGCAGGGATTGATGATGGTCAGTTGCTGTGCCCAACGGGGCATGGAGGCAACGGGGGTGATGAGTCCTGAGAGCAGGATGAGACAGACGATGATGAACCACATCACGAACATGGACTGTTGCAGGGTGTCATTGTAGTTGGACACAATGAGCCCCAGCCCGCTGATGGTGAAGATGAGCAAGAGGGCGAGCACATACATCCATGTGATGTTACCCTGACAGGTGATGCCGTAGACGATCCATGAGAGCAGGAAACACACTGTCATCACGCCTAAGCCGATAATCCAGTAGGGGATGAGTTTGGAGAGAATGAATACACCCTTACCCACCGGCGTGACGTTGATTTGGTCGATGGTACCCGTCTCCTTCTCACTGACGATGTTCAGGGCCGGCAGGAAACCGCAGAAGAGAATGACGAGGATGGTCATCAGTGCCGGTATCATATAGACTTTGTAGTTCAGGTTCTTATTATACAAGTAGAGAGGGGCGAAAGCTTCTTTGCTACCGCTTGTCTGTGCCATCCGAGCAGCCTCTAATGCCGCTGTCTGCGAGAGATAGGACGCACCGAGCGAGCCTTTCGTGCCATTTACGGCATTGGCAGCGATGAGCAGCTGAGGCTGTTGGCCTCGTACGGCATCCCGCTCGGCATGATGCGGAATGATGAGTATGAGGTCGGCTTTCGAACCGGTGATGTCGCTCATGGCCTCGGTGTAGGTGCCCGGCTGTCCGTTGAAGTGGAAGTAGGGTGACTGCTCGATGCGGTGTACCAGTCGTTGGGATGACGGTGACCGGTCATTGTCCACCACGTCGACATGTACATCCTTCACTTCCATGTTCATCACCCACGGCATGACGCACATCATGATGATGGGGAATACCACAATGAGACGGGGCAGAAAGGGGTTACGCCATATCTGCAAGAACTCCTTGTGGAGCAAATGCCTTAATAATCTTATATTTATCATATAATCACTCAACATTTATCACTTAACATTCATCATCTATCATTCAATATTCATTCTAATCTCTGCTTATAGTTCTTTAGTGCCAGTGCCATGAAAGTAACGGTCATGGCAAGTAGGACGAAGAAGTCGGTGTGGATGCTGCTGAATCCCGTGCCCATAATCATCAGTTTGCGCATCGCCTCGACATAATAACGGGGCGGGACGATATAGGTAATCCATTGCAGCACGCGCGGCATGCTCTCGATGGGGAATATCATGCCCGAGAACAACAGGCAGGGCATGAGCAGTACCATGGCCGAAAAGAGCAGGGCTGTCATCTGCGTATTGGATACCGTGGAGATGAGCAGGCCCAGCGATAGGGCTAATAGGATGTATAGCATGGAGAGCAGATAGATGAGCGCGATGCTGCCCGAGAGCGGTACTTGCAGCAGATAGTAAGCCATGAGTAGGATGGCAGTGAGGATGACAAAGCCCATGACCATATAAGGCACCATCTTGGCTATGATGACCAATAAGGGTCGCACGGGACTGACGAGGAGCACCTCCATGCTGCCACGCTCCTTCTCCCTGACGATACTGATGGAAGTCATCAGTGCACAGATGAGCAGCAGAAGCATGCCCATGATACCCGGTACAAAGTTGTAGGAGCTCTCCATCTCTGGATTGTAGAGATACTTGATGTTGACAGGTGTGGTTGCCGTATGGGCGATGACCTGCTGGGCATAGGCCACATACTGTTGCGCCATGTTCGGGTCGGTGGCATCGGCGATGAGCTGTATGCGTGCTGTGCCGTCGGTGAGGTGGCGTCCATAGTTGGACAAGAATACCAAGGCAATGTCGGCTTTCTGCTGTCGCATGAGATGCTCGGCAGCCTCAGCGGTAGGCACCGTCTGCACTACGGAGAAATAAGGAGAGGCATCCACCTCATGGGCGACACGCTGTGTGGCCGCGTCATGCGAGGCCGTCACCAGCATTGTCCTCACGTTCTTCACGTCGGTGCGGATGGCAAAGCCGAAGAGCAGCATCATCACCATCGGCATGCCAAGCAGGATGAGCAGCGTGCGCTTGTCGCGGACAATGTGCTTGGTCTCCTTGGCTATAAAAGATAAGAATGGAGATTTCATTTTTCTATCATTCATCATTTATCATTCGTATCATGTTCTCTTTCCTTTTCTGGCCAACAAGGTGAACACACTGTCCATGTCTGGCTCATGGTATTTCGCTTTCAGTTCTGCGGGCGAGCCCATGGTGCGTATCTTCCCGTCGACCATGATGGAGATGCGGTTGCAGTATTCCGCCTCCTCCATGTAGTGCGTGGTGACGAAGACCGTGATGCCACGGTGTGCCGCCTTGTAGATGAGATTCCAGAACTCTTGGCGTGTGGACGGGTCCACACCACCTGTAGGCTCATCAAGAAAGACCACTTCGGGATGATGAAAGATGCTCACCGAGAATGCCAACTTTTGCTTCCAGCCCAGAGGCAGGCTGCCCACGATGTCGTCGGCATGGTCGGCAAAGTGCAGGCTGTCGAGCAGGCGCTCTGTCTCCGTTTTGATAGAGCGATCGCTCATGCCGTAGATGCCGCCGAAGAGTCGTATGTTCTCCTTGATAGTGAGGTCATTGTAAAGCGAGAAGCGTTGGCTCATGTATCCGATGTGGCGCTTGATGAGCTCGCTCTCGGTGTTGATGTCGTAGCCGGCCACCTGTCCCTCGCCACTTGTCGGTCGGTTGAGTCCTGTAAGAATATGCATGGCTGTGCTCTTTCCGGCACCATTGGCTCCGAGAAATCCAAATATCTCGCCACGGTAGACATCAAATGAGATGTCGTCGACGGCACGGAAAGAACCAAAGGCCTTGACGAGATGCTGTACCGTGATGACCTTCTCACGCTCTGCGCCGATGACAGGCTTGTCAGCCTCGGACAGTGCTGTGGGCGTGAAGACATCACTGAACTCACGGAGGATGTCGTCGGGAGTGCCTACGTCTCGCAGCTGCCCCTCGCTGAGATAGGCTACACGCTGGCACCGCCGTATCTCGTCGAGGTAAGGTGTGGCGGCCACGATGGTGATGCCCTGCTCCTCCAATTGCCCGAGCATGTCCCACAAGTCTTTGCGACTGACAGGGTCCACACCTGTCGTCGGCTCATCGAGGAGCAACACCTTAGGCTGGTGGACGAGGGCACACGAGAGCGCAAGCTTTTGTTTCATGCCCCCGGAGAGTGCACCGGCACGGCGGTGGCGAAACCGCTCTATCAGTCCGTAGATGTCCTTGATGGTGTCATAGCCCTCCTCGATGGTCGTGCCGAAGAGCGTGGCGAAGAACTTCAAGTTCTCTTCCACGGTAAGATCCTCGTAGAGCGAGAACTTGCCGGGCATGTAACCCACGATGTTGCGGATGACATGCATGTCCTTTACCGTGTCATAGCCTTCCACCGTCACGTGGCCCGTGTCGGGCAACAAAAGGGTGGCCATGATGCGGAAAAGTGATGTCTTGCCTGATCCGTCGGGGCCGATGAGACCGAAACGCTCGCCGCGACGCACCGAAAGCGATACGTGGTCTAAGGCCTTCACCCGGCCATAGTGCTTGCTGACATCCGCGACCACGATGCTCTCTGCTGTGTTCTCATCCTGCGGGAGCTTCCCCACTGATGGGACGGTCGTTCCAAGGTTCATCCTTCCGTTCATAACTTCACCTCTCCATACATGCCGGTCTTGATGCCGCCGTCGTTGTTGATAGCAATCTTCACGGCATAGACCAGGTCGGCCCGCTCGTCATCGGTGAGGATGGTCTTTGGCGTGAACTCGCTCTGGTCACTGATCCATGTCACCCGGCCCTTGTATTCCTTGCGTTTCCCATTGCCATAGTCGGCGAAAACCTTGACGGTCTGTCCCACTCGTACCTTGCAGAGCTGTGCCGACGTGAGATAGGCGCGCAGGAAGATGTGCTTCATATCAGCCATCTTGAACAACGGTTTGGCAACAGTGGCGTATTCGCCACTCTCGGCATACTTCTCCAGCACGATGCCGCTGAGAGGTGCCTTGACATGGCATTTGCTGAGGTTGTCAAGCACCTCGTAGCGTTGTATGTCTGTCTGGCTCATCTGTGCGTTGAGGCTCTGCGTGCTGCTGTTGAGTGATGAGAGTGTGGCGGCAATCTCCCGGCGCAGCACTTTCACCTGTGCAGTGGCGTCATCGAGAAGCTTGCGGTTGGCAGCCCCATCGGCAGTGAGCCCTGCATAGCGGCATTGCTCTTGTTCGGCTTTGTCAAGTTGCTGACGCAGCGAGGCGACCTGCTTCTCGATGTCGGGTCGCTGTGTGGCGTAGATGTTTCGTGTGGCCCCGAGTTGCCGGGCTTTGAGCCAGAGCTGTGTGGTATCGACAAGCCCCACTTCTTCACCTGCATCGAGCAGGCTGCCTTCCTCTGCATTGAGGTAGAGCAGTTGGCCGTTTTGCTGGGCTGACACCGTCACTTCGGTAGCTTCAAAGTTACCGGTGGCGTCATACTCTTTGTCGCCTTCGTCACAGGCAGCAAGGAGCGGAGCGGCGAGGAAGAACAAGAGATATTTCTTTGTATGATGTCTGTTCATAGTCTTGTGTGATATTGTTGTTATATATATAAAAGGTGTTGTTGTGTTGCTATATCAATAATGTGTAGGCCGATGGCAATGTATCAGCGACCTTGCAGTGTGTTTTGGTGGTTAATGGCCTGTTGCAGTTGTATATTGTGCAGGCTCTGCTGCTGACGGGCCTGACTTACGGCGATGGCATCACGGAGCATCTCATTGACCGTCTCGGTGCCTAACTTCACTTTCTTCATGCTCTTGCTGTAGATGTCCTCACACAGTCTCACCGTTTCACGGTCGAGGTCGAGCTGTTTCTTCAATGCGGTTATCTGTCCCTGTGTCTCCTCGGTTTGCAGGTGGTTGTTGAAGAGAAAGGTCTGTTGCTCAGCATCGATGCGGTCTGCCTCCACTTGCAACTTGTACAGGTCGTTCTTGCGGGTGTAAAGTGCTCCGATGTTCCAACTGACCGTCACGCCGGCTGCGGCAAACGTGTTGTGCATCATGTCGGCGAGAGAGGTGTGGGCTATCGCTGCGCCGAAGGCTTTGACAGTGGGCATCAGCCGTGTGTCAAGTTGCTTGCGCTGCTCACCGAGCAGCGACTGCCGGGCAGCATACCATTGCAATTCGGGACGGGTGATAGCATCAATCTTTGTCGTTGCCGTTTCGTTAGGAGCCACAAGCGTCGTCGTTTCGTTGAGTTGTTCACCAATGAAGTAGCCAAGCATACGCAGGTAGGCCTGACGCATGGCTGTGAGTGAGGTTTCGCTCTGTCGGCACTTCACCTCTTCTACCTTGACAGCATCGATGTCGGTGGCGTTGGCGAGCCCTCCTTTCATCATGTCGGCCACTTGCCGCTCATTGATGCCAAGGTCGTTTTGCAACAATCGGTTTTGTTTCAGCTGTTCGTCGATAAGCAGAATGCCGAAGAAAAGTTGCTCTATGCGGTCATTGACGGCATACATCGATACGTCGACGTTGCGGCGGCTCACCTCTGTCTCGGCCCGTGCGGTGTTCTTTTGGGCTGCTGTCTGTCCTCCATCATAGATTTGCTGCTGCAGGCTGATCATGGCGCCGGCAGTCCAGTTCTTTGTTTCCCCCGTAAGCATCCTTGCTTGTGCAGGGATGTCCAGCATATCGGTATAGGCGGCAGCACCACCCATGGCGTTTACCTGTGGCAGCCATGCCTTGCCGATGTTGCCGATGGTGTAGTCACGGCTGCGGTTGATCAGGGCATACTGCTTGATCATCGGATAGTTGTCGTGTGCCTTCTGTCTGCAGCTGTCCAATGTGAGCTGGGCTCGCAGGGCGAGGGGGGTCATTAGCATGGCCATGGCTAAGAGTTGTCGTATCTTCATCTTTTCTCAGGTTTTGTTTACGGCTGCAAAGTTACGGCGTTTCTTTCCTTTGTCCGTTACCGATTATCAATAACAAATGTTCTGTTTGTACAATTATGAAGAAAAATGAATCATTTATAACGGGAAATGGTTATCTTTGCGTACATAAAAGGAGAATGATGGCTGTGAGACCCAATCAGAATGTAACGACATTGATGAGCATGAAAGGAAAAACAGACACAAAGCCCATGCGCCGTCTCAGTTTCGAGACGATGCGTACGCTAATGGATGAGCACGGACAGGAAACCCTTGATGGCGTCTTCTTGAAAAACGACATTGCCATGGTACGCAGTGTCAAATCTCTTATCAAGACCTTTGGCAGCGAGGAACCGTTTTATTTAGACGATGCACGCTTGGGCATTGTGCGTAAAGGAGGGTGCCGCCACTTACTCAATCTTATGGAAACGGATCTCAACGAAGGTGATGTGGTGTATATCGGACGGGGCAGCATCCTTCAGATAGGCAGCATGACTGAAGACTTCGATGTCACAGGCGTTGCCTTTGACGATGATCAGCTCAACGTTGCTTTCAACGGTCGGCCACCTTCGCTCTTCCAGCAGTATGCCTGCCACCGCGTCCTCCACGCCTCGAAAGAAGAGCATGACATCTTCAGCCGCTACATGGATGCGCTGTGGGCCATCACCCAGCTTCCTTACGACACGCGCCGTCTGGCAGGGCAGAGTGTAGGACCGCTGCTCTCGCTCTTCGAGCTGTGCCTGGAGCACCAGGAAGAGCGTAGGCCCGAACAAGTGTCACATCGTCGTGAGATGTTCAATCGTTTTGTCAGATTGGTCAATGAGCATGTCCAGGAGGCGCACACCCTCGACTACTATGCCGACCATCTCTGTCTCACCGCACGCTATCTTGGCGCTATTGTCAAGAGTATCAGTGGTGAGACGGCCAAAGCATGGATAGACCGTGCACTGGTGAGCAAGGCCAAGGTGATGTTGCGGCACACCGATCGTCAAGTGGCAGAGGTGGCTGATGCGCTTGGCTTTCCTACCAGCAGCTTCTTCTGTCGCTACTTCCGTGAGCGCACTGGCTGCACACCGCAAGAGTACAGAAATGGATAGATTTATCCTTTTCTTCGAATGATATTAATTGCTGTCTTCAAGATCCTTGAAATTACTGGCGTTCAAGGCACCAATCAATCATCCTTGTTAATACTCACGACTTTCAAGTAGGCTGAGTACTTTGTTCATATAGTTCTCGCTGTCGGGAAGATACCTCAGATTACGGTATATCCCTGCGCTGATTTGAGATGTGGTCATATATATTTCCTTTCTTTTAATGCAATGCAAAAATAAAATAAAAGTTCCTGTTACGTAAATATTTGCTTACCTTTTTGGAGTATTTTGGTTCCCTTCTCATGTTTTTGTATTATCTTTGTGCAGCAAACAGAAATCAATCCAAAACCATGAAAGGAATCATTACTACCCAAGAGATCCGTTTGGCACATCCCGGTATGTGTGACTGTGCCACTGATACCTATTATACTCGTTTTGCCAACCGCCTTTTCGACAGTCTGCGGAGTTTTGTTGGCAAGGATTTGCCCGACAAGAACTTCACAAGAGTGTTGGTCCGCAAGTTGACCAATTATTTCGAGGACATCGTCGCCGACATGGGCGTGTGGCACTCGTTCTCTGATCTGTGCATGAAGCTCTACGGCTATCCCGTGCCCATGTACCACGCTGATGAGGAATATTATCCCGACGAGCCCAGTCTCGATGCTGTGCGCTACCTTGTGTGGGACGTGGCCAACGAGATGTTCCCCGACCGTATCTTTGAAACCGACCGCCTGTTGCAGGAGATGGGGTCGGAGGCTTATCGCTTGCTCAGTGATGCCTTTGAGCAGGCACCGATCAACGAGGATGCTAAGAAGATGATGGAGGATATGCTCCACTATGCCACCGAGGGTTTCAACGAACTGCGCAATGTGCTCGACTGGGTACTTGGCGGATGCTATATCACCTCGGGCAGTTGGATCAACAAGCTGATGGGGGAGAAGGCCAAGGAGATGAAGCGTGTGAAGCTCTTCGAAAGCATGACGCCCTCTATGAAACAGTATTTCATCATCACCGGCATTAAGTTTGAGGATCGCATAGGCCCATTGGCGCTGAAGCCCTATGAGTGGCTGCAGCAGTTGGCAGTGACGACAGGACACGACGACGTCGCTTCAGTGTTGAAGGAAATCGAGGTGCTGCCAATGGACACCTATAAATATACACCGAGCGACGCCGACCCGTTGACGATGGAAAACACCCATGGCAAAGTCATCAAGGTTTCACTTGAAGAACTCAATCTCAAGCCGGAGGTGCTCAAGCAGCATAATGGCTGCGTGGCTGGATTTATCTTCTATAAAGGAGCGTGGCGGCTCAACGGCGTGCTGGTGCCCGTGCAGCTTGCCGATAACGATTTCGAGAAGGCTAAGGCAAGACAACGTGATATTCTCCTTCCCGGTACCAAACTGATGACGGCTGAGATGTTGCTGAAAGATACAGATGGCCGTCAGCTCGTTTACTTCAAGGATGCAGCAGAGATGCAGCAGTATCTTCAGGAGAAGTTAAAATATCCCGATAGCCTTTTCAAAGACAGCCCGCTGACCACAATGGAGAGTCCCTGCATGTTCATCGATACCGTCGACAAAGTCGACCCGCAGTTCTTTGCACAGAACTTGGAGCAGTGTATCAAGGACCCCGACAATCCCTACTACGATGCGGAGAAGGCAAAAGAAGACGCCGTCAACATCTTGTGGAATGCCGACGGCGCTACGTCCAACATGGTCAACTATCTCATCGACCATGAGCTGCTTCCCGATGCCGAGCAACATTATGCGTTCAGTCAGCACAGCACGCATGGGCAGCGCCTTGCCGACATGAACTTCTATATGCGCTACAATCGCAGAAGCAAATACTAACTCTCCGGAGTGTTTCCCGCCGTCAGGTCATTGATTTGGTCAATGACCTGCTGATGTGTCTTTTGCTGCTTGTGGTAGAGTAGGAAGGAAAAGATAAGACCGCATACCAGTCCTATGCATCCGCCTACGATACCTCCCCATGCCGCGGAGGTGAGCAGCTCATTTTCATAATTTATATTCTGGAAGAAATCGAATAAGAACCAGCCCATCAAGAGGAGTATCAAAGGCATGCTGATCATCATCTGCAGGGCGCTCAGCCGCTTGGCCCGCTGCAGTCTTAAGGCTGTGGGGATGAGATTGTCGCCCATGAAAGCCTCATCCTTGATGTTGTTGACCTTATAGTCGAAGATCACGCCGACAAGACAGAGCAGGATGACGGCGATGACCGGTCCCCAGGAGAGATGAAAGATAAGGGGAAAGAGGGGAAAGACGAGGATGATGATAGGCATGAGGATGGTCGACTTCACGCTGAGGTAGCGGTTGATGCTGGAGTAGTTGTGCTTCATCGACTCGCGCAGCAGGCGGTCGTTGACGATGGTCTCGTTATGGAGCTTCTCTTGCAGGATGGCCATTTGGCGGCGCATCTCTTCGAGGGTGTTGCTTTCTTGTGGATTCATGATTCTGTAGTTTTTTATTGTTTGACACATTATTATATATAGGCCCTATATAGTGATGTTTTTATTCGGGTTATTCTTCACTCATGTTTTTGAGCTGTTCCTTGATGCGGAAGAGTCTGACGGAGACGTTCTTGGTGGAGATGCCCACTACTTGCCCGATTTCCTCATAACTCATATTCTCAAGCCATAGCAGTATGATGGCGCGGTCGAAAGGTCCGAGGTGTGCGATACGGTTGCGGAGCATCTGCACCTGTCGTGAGTCGGCATCGTTGTCCTCAAAGAGGTTAATGTCCATACTTATTAGTGGTATCGTCTTCCGTCGCTTCTTCTTTCGGTCGGCCGAGATGCAGGTGTTCAGACTCACGCGGTAGACCCATGTGCGCAGGTTGCTGCGTCCTTGGAACTCTTGAAATCCTTTCCAGAGGTTGATGAGTACCTCTTCGAAAAGGTCTGCCACCTCGTCCTCGTCCTTGGAGAACATATAGCAAACCGTATAGATCGTGCTTCTCTGCTCCTTGACGAGTTGGGCAAACTGCTGCTCTGATGGTTTTGTTGCCATGTCTTTATTGAATTGTTACACCCATTAGACGCTCCTTCTTTCGAAAAACTACAGAGAAACGAAAGAAAAAGACAGGACCCTCTCTGTCTCTTCCTTTTAGGGAGAGACAGAGAGGGTCTGTAGATAGAGAGGGGCCTTTATTTTTCTATGAACTCCAGGAACAGCTCTGCTTGCTTGGCGAGCTGTGTTTTCTGTTCTTCAGTGAGGATCATGCGGCCTTCGGTCCAAGCCTCTGTGTTGAGTGCGATGCCCGTCTGTCCCTCCGTCATCACGTCGGCTTTCAGCACGGTGAGCAGCGTAGTGAGTAGCTTACGGCATCCGGCTGTGGCAGCTTTACCGCCAGCTCCTGTGAGCGTGAACTTCTTTCCGGCGAGCACTGTCGGCGCGTTGCGGTCAGCAGGATCAACGGGGCGCGAGAGCCAGTCGATGAGGTTCTTCACGTGGCCGGGATAGGAATAGTTATACTCCGGCGAGAAGATCCAGACGCCGTCAGCCTCTGCTACAGCCTTGCGTGCGTCGGTGACGGCCTGCGGAGCCGGATATTCATCGTCCTGGTTGATAAATGGTACTTGGAAATAGTCCAGTTCTGTTACTTCGGCTTTGCTTTGGAGCATGCCCTTGACCATCTCACTCAGTTCTCTGTTGAAGCTTTGCTTGCGCAGTGAGCCAATGACGAATAATATCTTTTTCATGTTTGTTGGATTGATAGTGTTGTTGTTGCAAAGATACGTTTTTCTCATTATAATATAGCTATCTTCTTGTGTTTTTGCTTTTTTTTCTTTACTTTTGTATCATTAAAACACTAATTTGATATTTCTGCGATGAAACCGTTCTATACCATTGTGGTCTTTGTGACCCTGCTGTGTTGCTCCGTGTGGGCAGGCATGCACAGCTATCGTTGTGCCGAAGAAGAGATGGTGGCCGACATGAATCAAGCTTTGGCTCAGACATTGCGCCATAAGCAGGAGGCGTGGATCACCCCCGACACCATCCGCGACTATCGCAGCAATCTGCGGCTGGCGGTGCTCCGTCGTCATTCCTTGGTGTGCTATGCCGAGGACGCGGACCCGAAGACGGTTGCCAGCAGTGAGATGACATGGGGCAGGGGAGAGCGCCGCATAGCCTTCCGGGGCTATGCCAACTGTTCCGTGGCTTCAGTGCTGGCCCTCTCTGACCAGCGTATGCCGCTGTCGCTGTTCGCCTTGTCGCTACTTTGGCTGGCAGGCTCACTGATGTGGATGCGCCGTCGGGTCGTGGCGATTGCCGGAGGCTTTGGCGGTCTGCGTCTTGATGAAGCCACACAGACATTCTACGATGAGCGTCAGGAACCCGTCCACTTCACCGCCATGCAGCGCCAACTGATGCTGATGTTCTTTGCCGATGAGCAGCACAGCTTGTGCAAGGAGGACATCTGCGAGGCGCTTTGGCCGAAGAAGCCCGATGCCAGCGACACGCTCTACACGCTCATCCGACGGTTGAAACCTGTACTCGACAAGAGCAGTAACCTCACCATTACGACGGAAAGAGGCGGTAAATATCAATTGTCAGACAGATGTCAGTCTCATTCTTAGGCGCTTAGCCATTAGCTTCCTATCTTTGCAACAAAAACAAACAGCAAAGATATGAAGCAGATTTTCTTTCTTCTTATGCTTATGTTTGGTGCGGTGACAGTGATCTATGCACAGGACCACGGCAGCGCCAAGCCTTCCTCATCCTCTCCGGCAGACACGGCGGTAGTGCTCAAGGGCGTTACCGTGGAGGCGGCACGTGTGACCTTCCGTCCCGACGGACGCCATATTATCCTGTCGGTGGCTCAGCGTGAGAGAGCCTCCAATGGCTATGCTCTTCTCCGTCTTCTCAGTCTCCCTCAACTTCAGGTGGATGTCGTGCACCATACCATTGCCGACCGTCTCAACCGTGGTGAGGTGCAACTGCGCATCAACGGTGCCATTGCGTCGAAGTCCGACTTGATGGCACTCGATCCCAAGCGCGTTACCTCCATTGACTATATCGACAATCCCGGCGTGCGCTATGGTCAGGGCATAGCCTTCGTCATTGACATCCACACACGGCGCAGTGACGCAGGATATGAGCTTGGCACCGACCTCACGCAGGCACTGGCCCGCTATAGCGACGACATGGTCTATGCCAAGGTCAACCGGGGAAAGTCGGAGTGGGTGCTGACTTACAACTTCTTCTATAAGGACAACCGCAACAAGAAAGCACGCACTCTTACCGATTACCTGCTCACCGACGGCACGCACGACATTGTCTCGCGTGTGGATAAGCAGCACAGGAGTAGAGCGGTTGGCCACACAGTAGCACTGAAATATAATCGGACTGACACGCTCGGCAATGTCTTGCAGGCCAAGTTAACTGTCGACTTCAACCATTGCCCGGGCGACGATGTGCGCACCGACGTCAATGGCACGGATGTGAAGAACTTCTCACGCGACCGTTCTTTCTCTCCTGTCCTCGACCTCTATCTTGTCAGGAAGCTGGGCCGAAGCCAGTGCATCACGGCCAATGTAGTGGGCACGCACATCCATACACGTTCCTATAACTATATGGATGAGGACGGGCCTTACGCTTACCATGTCAAGGGCAACACGTCGTCACTCATCGGGGAAGCCATATATGAGAACCGGCTCAAGCCCTTCACGCTTTCCTTGGGTGCCAACTACCAACTCAAATACACGCGCAATAGCTACACCGGTGACGTCGATGTCGTCAACCGTCTTCACAATCAGTATGTCTATGGCTTCGCCCAACTCAAGGGCTGCCTCGGGTCACTTACCTATGTTGCAGGCCTCGGCATGAGCAGCCAACGTTACAGTCAGGGTGAGGCACACTACAATTTCAATCTCTTCCGTCCCAAAGCCACGTTAGTCTATGACTTCGGTCATGGACTGAGTCTGAGCTATGTCTTTGAGCAGTATGGATTTTTCAGTCGTATAGCAATGATTGGCGACGCCACCATCCGCACCAACGGACGCGAGTGGACGATGGGCGCTCCCAACCTGAAGCCCAACCGCTGTGACGAGCATACGCTGCGTTTCAACTATTCCTCGTCACGATGGAACAACACGCTGATGGCTGACTACCGCGACCATTCCCATTGCAACATGGCTGCGTATTTCCGTACTGATGACAACCGGTTTGTCTACACCCAGCGCAATCAACGGGGCATCAAGATGATCTATTTCACCGACAACCTCTCCTACACCATCATCCCTGACCGTCTTGTGGCCAATGCTAATGGTGGCTTCTTCCGTTACTTCAACTTCGGCGACGACTACACCCATCTTCATAACTTCTGGATGGTAGGCGGCAGTCTGCAAGCTTATCTGGGGCACTGGACACTCACGGTGCAGGCCGACAATGGCTTCCGCTTTCTCGAAGGCGAGAACCTCGGATGGAACTATGGCATGCCGGAATTGCAATGCAGCTATCAGGCGGGTCCCTGCTCCTTATCCGTGACGTGGGACCATTGCTTCATGGCCAATCCCAAGGCGATGTCCTCCCATCTGCTCAACCGCTATATGCACAAGGACTATGAGCTCCGCAGCAAGACCCTCGGCAACCTGATTACCCTCAACTTCACGTGGAAGCTCGGACGTGGCAGGAATTACAAAGAAGCGCAGCGCAAACTCAACAATAAGGACACGCAAACAGGTATTATCGGCAGGAACTGATAGAAAGGGTTGCTTACTCTTTTTACTTTTTTATTTTTCCTTCCGCACCTGCTTAAAGTCGGAGATGCCGTAGGGAATGCGCTTGAAATCGTTGCTCATCGTTGACTGCTATGAATCTTTTCTGTAAATATACGTCTTTCTTTCCATATTTGCAAGTATTAAAAGCAAAGAAAACGGCACATCCTTTGGCTGTTTCGCTGATTTCCATTAAATTTGTAAGAACAAACCGATTACAGCAGACAATATGGAAAACAAAGAGTTGCGCAACGCATGGGAATTCGCCGAGCACACCGGCATCAGCATCTTTCTCACCGGAAAGGCCGGAACGGGTAAGACGACCTTCCTTAAGGCGCTCAAGGAGCATTCCTCCAAGCGCATCATCGTCGTGGCACCTACCGGCGTGGCGGCCGTCAATGCAGGCGGCATGACCATCCACAGCTTTTTCCAATTGCCGCTCTCACCCTATGTCCCGGGCACTACGTTTAAGGACCGCTACGACTTCGGCAAGGAGAAGCGGCGCATTATCCGTACGCTCGACATGCTCGTCATTGATGAGATCTCCATGGTGCGCAGCGACTTGCTCGACGCCATCGACAATGTGCTGCGGCGCTACCGCGATCCGACACTGCCCTTCGGCGGTGTGCAGCTGCTGATGATCGGTGATCTGCACCAGCTCACGCCGGTGGTTACGCCACGCGACGGGGAACTGTTGCGCCCTTACTACGACACGCCTTATTTCTTTGGCAGTCATGCGCTTCAGCAGACAAGCTACGTCACCATACAGCTCACCCATGTCTACCGTCAGCAGGACCAGGCGTTTATCGACATCCTCAACCATGTGCGCGACGGCGTGCCGACGGCTGAAGACCTCGCCCGTCTCAACGCCCGCTGCAAGCCGATGTTCATACCGAAGGCTGAGGAAGGATATATAAGACTGACCACTCACAACCGCATGGCCGACAGCTACAATGACAATGAGTTGCATAAACTGTCCGGCAAACGCTATGTCTTTAAGGCAGAGATAGAGAAAGAGTTTCCCGAGAGCAGCTATCCTGCCGACGTCAACCTTGAACTGAAGCAGGGCGCCCAGGTGATGTTCATCAAGAATGATCCTTCTCCCTCACACCTATATTATAATGGACGTATCGGTCATGTCGTTGGTTTCGAGGATGGAAAGGTCGTGGTGAAGTGCCCCGGCGACGACTACACCATCAGCGTGGAGCCTGCCGAATGGGAGAATACACGCTACGCCATCAATGAGGAGACAAAGGTCATCGAACCGCAGGTGCTCGGTGTCTTCCGGCAATATCCTTTGCGTCTGGCCTGGGCCATCACCATCCACAAGAGTCAGGGTCTGACCTTTGAGCACGCCATCATCGACGCGAGTGCTTCCTTCGCCTCAGGTCAAGTCTATGTGGCACTGAGCCGCTGCAAGAGTCTGGAGGGGCTCGTGCTTGCCTCGCAGATAAAGCCCCGCAACATCATCGGCGACGCACGTGTCAACGACTATATCGCCCGGCAGCAGAGTGAGGCCGAGAAGAGCATTGAAGCGCTGCCCGCCCTCAAGGAGGAATACTATCGCACACAACTCTACGATCTCTTTAACTTCATGACGCTCTTTGCCGCAGAGCAGCAGCTCCACCGCCTTTTGCTGGAGTATTTCCGGCAGTTCCCCAAGCTCACCAACTATCATGGTACGGTCATCGACCAGTTGAAGCAGAAGGTCATCGACGTGGCTCTGCGCTGGCGCACGGTCATCCAGCAGACATCTGCCGAGGGCTTGCACGCTCCTGCTTTCCTCGAAAGGGTGAAGCGCAGTGCGGCTTACTTCGTTACAGGATTGGAGGAAATGCTGCCCGACGCCATCGAGAAGACCAAGATGGCCAGCACCAACAACAAGCGGGGCATGCAGCTCTTCGATGAGCGCTATAAAGATCTTTGGTTGGCTTATCTGTCCAAAGACCGGTTGCTGCGGGTCATGGAAGAGACTCCCTTCACGGTCTCGGCCTATATGCAAGCCAAGCAGGAGGCTATGCTCGACGCCATGGATGTGGTGATGCCGGGCAGCAGGCCACGGAAGAGAAAGAGTAGCATAGCCTCGCCCGTTCCGACTTCTTCAGCGGAGCGCGCCGCCCCCAAGTCCGCCAAGGCGCCCCGTGTGTCTACCTATGTACAGACCTATACACTCTTCCGCCAAGGCAAGACACCGCAGCAGATTGCTGATGAGCGTCACCTGGCCCTCAGCACCATCCTCAGTCATCTGGCTCCTTATGTGAGTTCAGGTCAGATCAGCGCTGACAAGATCATCGACGGTGAGAAGGTAAAGGCCATCCGCCATGCCATCGAGCAGTTGCCCGAGAACGCCACGGCGGAGGAGCGCAAGGCAGCTTGTCCGCCGGGTGTGACACCCGCTGAGTACTATTTCATTCTCAGAAGCCTGCCGAAAGAAGGGTAGAATGCGCTTAGGGGTAGTTTGCAAAGAAAAGTTTTATAGTCAAAACCATTGACAAAGCCTTGTCACCGACGTCGATCATTCTAGAGAACGCGGAGGGATGAAAAACTGACTTTTGGCTGATGATTGAAAGTGTTTTGGGGAAGGAAGGAGTAAAAAAGGCGAGTTGATGCTGTCATCTCGGTAGTTTGATGGTGTCAGAAAGGCGTTTTGACAGCATCAGAAAGGTAGTTTGATAGCATCAGAAAGGCACTTTGACGAGAAATTCTCTAGAGAATTTCTCATCATCTCGGCACTTTCATTTGCAGAAAATTGCGGCGTTTCTCTATTTTATTGATAATCAGCATTTTACAAAAACGGCCTGAAATTCGCAAAAATCCGGCCCAAAGGATGTCTTGGTCGAAAAGATCGCCATTTTAGAGGCTGTTTTTTGTCAGATTAGGAGACAAAAGCAGACGAGTCGGAAAGAAGTAACAAGAAAAGCCCCAATCACACAGATGGAGCATCTTTGTGTGATTGGGGCTTTGTAGTGTTATTGTTATTGATCTCATCCTTTCACCTTTTTCGCACTTTTGCCTTATCGTGCCATGCGTATAGCAGAGGTGGTATGAGCGGAAAAAATCATGATTCTTTTCTCCCCGTTATTTCCTCTTTCCACCAAGAATTTTCCTTGCTGCCTCAATGATGGTGTCACGGTTGCGGTAGAAGTCCTCCATGGTGAGCGACACGCTGACGTCGGGTGCAATGCCATTCTCGGTGCTCTGCCGGTCACGGTCAAACATGGGACAGGAGGAGAAACGGATGCTCCACCCGTTGGGCAGCTCGCTGGAGAAGGGCAGGCCGGCACCGCCGCCGGTGCGGTCGCCCACCACCTTGACATTGGGACAGCAGCGCATGTATTTCACAAACTCGTTGGCAGCGGAGTATATCTGCCGGTTGGTGAGCACCACGACGGGTTTCTGCCAACGCAGACCCTTGCCGGGCTTCAGCCATTGTTCCTGCATCGACGAGAAGTCGTTGTGGCCTTTTCCCGTCTTGTGGCGGATATGGCCTACGAGGATGCTTTTATTGGTGAAGCGGGCTGCGAGTTCCTCAGCACTGGTGATCATGCCGCCGCCATTGTCACGCAGGTCGATGATCAGTCCACGGCAGGGAGCGAGGTAGAGAAGAATGTCATCGAGATTGCCGCTGCCGATGTTGTTTTCAAAGGTGGAGCAGCGCAGATATCCGATTTGATCGTTGAGGATGCGATACTTCATGCCGCTGGCGATGCGGTAGTCGGTGCCGAGGTATCGGTTGACAAGCGTGTCGCTGTAGTTGCTGGGATAGTCCTCGTAGAAACCCCAGTAACGGGTGTAGTCAAAGGAGGCAAAGAGGTTGACGTGTCCGTCCTTGAGCGTGGCGAGCATGTTGCCGAGCACCTCAAGTAGTTGTTCGTCGGTCATCTGACTGTTGATCTGCCGTGCATAGACTGTGTGGATGGAGTCCCAGTCCACGCCTTTCTCCTGGAAGAAGCAATAGTGCTCGTCCATGATTTTCCACAAAGCCTCAAAGTTGCCTTTGGGGTTATCTGCAAACTGGTCCTCGTCGACGCAGGCTGTGCAGAGCAGCAGGGCGGATAGGAAAGGAAGAAGATGACGGACGATGATTTTCATAGTTGGGATAGATCAATAGCACCAGCCGAGGGTGATACTGTGAGTGTATTGGTGGTATTTGAGGTTGTTGGCTTTCATCTGCCGGTATTCGCCGAGGTAGCCCATGCGGAAGGTGGTGCGCCGCAGACGGAAGTCCACGCTCAGATGCTGATAGAACTGCGGAGCACTGAAAGGCGAAGTGCATACGATGTTATGGTCATAGTCGCCGCGTGAGAAGATCTCGTAGTACGACTGCCCGTAGTTGGGTGAGAAGGCCATGCCGATGAGCGGCATTGTAACGTCGTAGTGCAAGGCGAGTGGCCGCCGTCCGGTGTGGAGTTGCCACGTCAGTCGGGCTGTCGGGTCGATACTCAGCGCTATGCGTGCTTGCGCCGGGTTGTTGTTGTTGCGTGTGTCATAGGCTCCGCCCAATGTGCCGTCGATAGCTCCTCCGGCGAGCAGCGTCAGTCGTGGAGTTGCCCAGTGCCAGCGGTACATCCATCCGAGCCGGAGATTGTAGAGCAGGGTGAGCAGCGAGTTGTCGTTGCCGCGTGTACCCGCCACAGACACCAATACGTGATGTACGGCCTCTCTGACTATCCGACTGCTGTCGCGCCGCCAAAGACTTTGGGTGAGATAACCGAACTCAGTGCCTGTGAACTTCTCCTGTGAAAGATAGGTATCGAGGATGTCGGTGTAGCCTACACTCAGTTGTCCGACCCGCTCACGATCCATGGTATGTTGGGCGTACTGGCTCTCCTGTGCCGCAAGGCTTGTAGCGATGGCGGCGAGGGCAATGGTTGTGGCTAGTCTACTGATGATTGTCATATATGTAATAATAGAGGCCCTCCACTAACTCCCTCCTTGGGGGCTGCTAAAGGTGGGCTTTGGTTTCTATTCCGGGAATAGGTTGAGTTGTCCCGTGATCTCATCGATGACTTGTTGCTGCGATTTGCCGGCGTCAGGATCGAGGTTTTCCTCCGGTCCGTTGCCCTCGGGATTGTTGTCCTCCGGCTCAGGGTCAGGTTGTCTGAGCGGTTCGAGCTCTTCCACCTTGTCGACCTGCCATGTGGCGATGCGCTTGCCCTTGGCCTTGAAGCCTTTCACGGCAATGAAGCTGTCCACGTCGATGTCCATTGGTGCACGCGCTTCGTCAGCACCGCCGAAGGTCACGCGTACTTGCGGATAGACGGTGTCGGTGAGCAATAGCAACTGGTTGTCGGGGTTGTCGCCGAGGAAGTTCTGATGCTTGCGGCTGGCCTCCATCTGGAAACGTTTGATATAAGCGTAGCCGTTGTTGTCGGCATCGAAGAGCACTGCCGTCCATACCTTGTTGGGCTTCCACTTCTCGATGATGCGGATGTTGTCCTCGTAGTGGTTGTTCTGGTCGAAGTCGGTGATGTAGAACTCATTGTTGTCGAGCACCACGAGGATGCTGTCGTCGTCATAGAACTCACCGAGCAGCCGTCCGTGCTCCTCGTAGTTGATGCGGTTGACATCGGGGTCGAACCATACCTTGCGGCCTCCGAGAGTAGAGTGTCCGTGGCTCTTGAGCGAGATACGGTGGATGCTCTGCTTGGAAAGCAGGTTGCCGTGCGCAGTGCGTCCCTTGATAGGCACCTCGGCGAAGTCTTTGTCCATGAAGATGTTTTGTTTCTTCTTGGTAGGATCGGGGTCGAGTGTCACCTTGATGATCTCAGCCTCACCGTTGGGGTTGGCGGTGAAATAAAGCACGCGCGAGCCAGGCTTGCCCTGCGTGAGGTCGTAGTCGCGGTCGCGGATAATGCCGGTGATGTTGAAGCGCTTGATGTAGTATTTGCCCATGCGTCCGTCGCGGTAGACAACGTTGTAGACCGTGCGCTTGTCGTTGCGCTTGAATACCTGTACCCATAGGATGTTCTTGCCTACGAAGATCTTGTCCGCTACACGGATCACTTTGTACTTGCCGTCGCGGTAGAAGATGATGATGTCGTCGAGATCAGAGCAGTTGCACACGAACTCGTCCTTCTTCAGTCCCGTGCCGACAAAGCCGTCCTGGCGGTTGATATAGAGCTTTTCATTGGCCTCTACCACCTTGGTGGAGTCGATATTCTCGAAGTTGCGTATCTCGGTGCGGCGCGGATGGTCCTTGCCGTAGGTCTCCTTGAGATGTTGGAACCAGGCGATGGTGACGTCGGTCATGTGGGCCAGGTCATGGTCGATGCCCTTGATCTCAGCCTTGATCTTCGCCATGAGCTGGTCGGCCTTGTCCTTATTATATTTAAGGATACGCTGCATCTTGATTTCGAGCAGTCGCAGATAGTCGTCGCGTGTGATGTCACGCAGCAGCTGCTCTTTATAGGGTGTGAACTTCTCGTCGAGGAACTTCACTACTGCATCCTGGTTGGCGGCCTGCTCGAAACGGCGCTCCTTATACATACGCTCCTCGATGAAGATACGTTCCAGTGAAGAGAAGAACAGCTGTTCCTGCAACTCTCCCTTGCGGATGAGCAGTTCCTTGCGCAGCAGTCCCATCGTGCGGTCGGTGCTGTGGCGCAGCACGTCGCTCACAGTGAGGAAGCATGGCTTGTTGTCCTCGATGACACAGCAGTTGGGCGAGATGTTGATCTCACAGTCAGTGAAAGCATAGAGGGCGTCGATGGTCTTGTCCGACGATGTGCCCGGGGTGAGCTGTACCTGAATCTCCACGTCGCGGGCCGTCATGTCGATGACGCGGCGGGCCTTGATCTTACCTTTCTCAATGGCTTTGGTGATGGAGTCCTGCAGGGTGGCAGCCGTCTTGGTGTAGGGTACCTCACGGATGACGAGCGTCTTGTTGTCGAGTTTGTCGATCTTTGCTCTGACGCGCACCACGCCGCCACGCTGTCCGTCGTTGTATTTGCTTACGTCGATGGCACCGCCGGTGGGGAAGTCGGGATAGAGATGAAACTCCTCACCTTTGAGGTAGTGGATGGCAGCATCGCAGATCTCGTTGAAGTTATGGGGCAGTACCTTGCTGGAGAGTCCCACGGCGATACCGTCAGCACCCTGTGCCAACAGCAGCGGGAACTTCACGGGCAGTGTCACCGGCTCTTTGTTGCGGCCGTCGTAGCTCATCTGCCACTCCGTGGTCTTCGGATTGAAGACCGTCTCAATGGCAAACTTCGAGAGGCGCGCCTCGATATATCGGGGAGCGGCAGCGCGGTCACCGGTAAGGATGTTGCCCCAGTTGCCTTGCGTGTCAATGAGCAGATTCTTCTGTCCAAGCTGTACGAGAGCGTCGCCGATGGAGGCATCGCCGTGAGGGTGGAACTGCATGGTATGTCCCACGATATTGGCCACTTTGTTGTAGCGTCCGTCGTCCATGCGTTTCATCGAGTGCAAGATACGGCGTTGCACAGGTTTCAGTCCATCCTCGATCTGCGGCACAGCGCGCTCAAGGATGACATAGGAGGCATAGTCCAGGAACCAGTTCTTGTACATGCCGCTGAGATGATGCACGGCAGAGGCATCGAAACGGTCGGCGGGCTTGTAGTCGGAGTGCTGGTCCTCGGTGAGCTCGTTGTCGTCTGATGGCTGTTCGCCCTCGTTGGGATTGTTGCTGCTGCTATCTTTCAGCTCTTTATCTTTGTCTATAGTCTTGTCGTCGTCCATAAAAGTGATTGGCGTATGTTTCTTGCAAAGTTAATAAAAAAGAAGAAGAAAGCAAAATATTCTTCGTAACTTTGCACTAAAAACAGACACCAATGAGGAAATACTTAAGCCATTACCGTGCGCTCATCATGTTGGGCACACCACTGATCATCGGACAGATCGGTGTGGTGCTTCAGAACTTTGCCGACACGCTGATGATCGGTCACCACACTACTGTGGAACTTGCTGCGGCGTCACTGGTGAGCAACATCTTCATCCTGGGACTGCTCATGGCCATGGGCTTTGCCCTGTGCATGACACCGCTCATTGGCAAGGCCTATGGACAGGGGAACGTTGACAGCATCGGGTCAACGGTCAAAAACGGACTGGCAGTGAACACGCTGGCTGCTCTCGTGCTCATGGCGGTCTACACAATTCTTTATTTCTTTCTTGACAAACTCGGACAGCCTGACGAGCTCTTGCCCTATGTGCGCCCTTACTATCTCATCAACCTGGTGTCCATTCCCTTTGTCTGCTGGGTCAACGGGTTGAAACAACTCTTCGACGCTACCACCGACACGAAGACACCGATGTGGATACTCCTCGGTGGTAACGCACTGAACATCTTGGGCAACTGGCTGCTCATCTATGGTCATTGGGGTTTGCCAGAGATGGGTATCACCGGTGCGGGTCTTTCCACGCTGGTTGCCCGCGTACTTATGTTCATTGCCATCGCACTATGCTTTACGTTCTCGGGTCGTCATCGTGCTGAGCGCGCAGCCTTCCGGAAGTGTCGGGTGAGGCGTGGTGAGATGCGCTCACTCATCGTCTTGGGTACGCCTATCAGCTTACAGATGGGTATGGAGAGCGGTGCCTGGTCGTTGTGCAGCATCATCGTGGGATGGATCGGTACCAATGCGCTGGCCGGACATCAGATCATGCTTACCATCAGTCAGCTCTTCTTTCAGTTCTATTATGCACTTGCCTCGGCGGTATCTATCCGTGTGAGCCATTTCCATGGACAGCACGACTACACAGCTATCCGGCGTACGGCATGGGCTGGATGTCATCTCAACTTCATGATCGCCATCCTCGTATCGGTGCCTGTGATCATCTTCCGCGAGCGCATGGGCTTTCTTTTCACCAGTTCGCCCAAGGTAGCTGCAGAGGTTGCCAGTGCCATCGTACCGCTGATCATCTATCAGTTCAGCGATGGCTTGCAGTGTACTTTCAGCAATGCGATGCGTGGACTGGCTTATGTCAAGCCGGTGATGCTCGTGGCCTTCCTCTCTTATTTCGTGGTGTCGCTGCCTTTAGCCTATCTCTTTGGCATCAGCCTGCATGGCGGCTTGGTGGGCGTGTGGTTCTCCTTCCCCTTCGGACTCACCCTTGCGGGAGCACTCTACTACCATTTCTATCATCGCCGGCTGCTGTACATAGAAAAGACAGAGTAAGGGCTTAAAAGACAGAGTAACAAAGTAAACATATAGCTTAGCAGACAGCCTCAAAGTTTCCATTGACATCGGTTCATGTCTACACAACCGTTGGACTTGAAGAGGACGTCTTCGTGGAGGAGTCGCTCACGTTGTTCTGGGAAGACGGGAGAGAGGCGACCAGCGCTGTTGACAACACGGTGGCAGGGAAGATGCAATTCCTGTGGTACGCGACTGAGCCAAAAACCTACTTGGCGGGCATGATGAGGGCAACCGGCTAAGGTGGCTACTTGACCGTAGGTGAGCACGCGCCCGGAGGGTATCTGTCTGACAATGTCGTAGACAGCCTCCACAAACTCTCTTCTCTTGTCTGCTTTTGTGTCCATCATTTATACACTATACATTATGTATGATTGCATTGACAAGGTCGTCTTTCTTGTCCTGCACCTTTTGTATTTGTTCTTCCAATGAGTCGCGGGTGATGAAGCGGTAGACCATGACTGAGCGTCGTTGGCCCGAGCGATGGGCACGGGCGATGGCTTGCTCCTCAGCAGCATGGTTCCACCATGGGTCAAGGAGAAAGACATAGTCGGCCTCGGTGAGGTTGAGACCCTCGCCACCCGCCTTGAGCGAGACGAGGAAAAACTGGCAGGAGGGCGTCTGCTGGAAATGCTTCACGATAGACTCACGGTCACGGCTCTGTCCGGTGAGCAAGTCATAAGTCCATCCGCGCTGCTCCATCTCCTCAGCGATCACGTCGAGGAAAGAGGTGAACTCGCTGAAGAGTAGCACCTTGTGGTCAGTACCACGCAACTCCTCCAGTCGGTCGAAGACTTCCTGCACCTTCCCCGAGTCGCCTTCCTTATGCTCCAACTTAGGACTACAAGCCAATCGGCGCAGGCGAGTGATGGCAGCAAGCACCACGATACGGTTGTTGGCTTGTTCCGCATCCATAAGCAGGTTGCGCATCTTGCTCTGTTCCTCTTCGTAGCATGCGGTTTGTGCCTCGGTCATGGCGCACCACACCTGCTCGTCTTGTCGCTCAGGCAAGCTGTCGAGCACGTCACCGCGCAGTCGGCGTAGGAAATAGGGAGCGACAAGTTTTCGCAGGATCGCCGTGTGCTCATCCTGCAAGTTGACGTTGATGGGATGGATGAAATTGTTTTGGAAGGTCTCGTAGTCTCCTAACAGAGCAGGGTTGAGCACGCTCATCAGCGTCCACAGTTCGTCGAGCGCGTTGACCATCGGCGTACCGGTGAGCGCAATGGGGAAGTCGGCATGAATCTTCAGTACGGCTTGATAGAGCAGCGATGTGTTGTTGCGGAAGGCATGAGCCTCGTCATAGACAGCAATGGCGAAGGACAGACGGCTGAGCATGTCAATGTCGTTGCGGAGCATGGGGTAGGAGGTGAGCACCACGTCGGCGTTGGCAAGTTGAGACTGTTTGACAGCACGTTCGTGGGCATTGCCCGTGTACTCCACCACACGCAGGGAGGGAGCGAAGCGCCGAAGCTCGTCGTGCCAGTTGAAGACGACCGAAGATGGAGCGGCAACAAGCACAGGGCGGTGACCGGACTGCTGACGCAGATCGGGTTGGGAAGAGCTTGCCGAGGGCATAGCTTTAGCTGCGTGGCCACTCATCTCCTCTTCAGAGAACAGACTCATCTGAACGGGAGTGCTGGTTGGCATACTCCTTATTATATTATAGCCTGTCTGATGATCAAGATCCACTGCTTGCGTAGAGAGACTGCTGTTTGCCAAGTTTTCCTTGGCATGATCATCTTTTGTTGTGGCAGTTGAAGCGGAAGCCGTACTTTCGAAATAGTGGAGGATGACGGCAATTGTCTGTACCGTCTTACCCAACCCCATGTCGTCACCGAGCAGACAGCCTGTGCCTCCATGCTGATGGCTGAGCATCCATTGGTAGCCTTCGAGCTGATAAGGGCGCAGCGTGGCCTTCAGTCCGTGTGGCGGCAATGCCTTTTCTTCTTTGTCGCTGGCTGCGGGAGCTTTCAGTGTAGGCGGCAAGAGATCTTCAGTGGGCAGTACCGATTGCTGGGAGCGGTGCAAGGTAAGCGTGCCCCGATTCTTCATCAGTCCGAAGAGCATGACGGCGCTATACTGGGCATACCATTCGTCGGGAATGACAAACCAGTTGCCCGAGGGCAGCCTTACCTCACGGTCGCCGTTGATGATGGCATCGCGGAAGTCGGTAAGTGCCATGCGTGTACCATCGGGAAAGACAAGGGTGACGTGCATCTGAAACCAGTCGCCTGTCCAGCGGTCATCGTGGATCTTCTTCACATCACCGATGACATAGTGGTGGGTGGTGCGTTGCATGATTTCAACTTCATGCCGGCTCAGCGCTTCCTCATTCTTTGTCAGCCACAGCATCATCTCTTGTAAAGATGCTGTCTGTGGTCTGTGAAGCTGATCATCAAGCAGACGGATGACCGATGTTTCCCATTCTCGGTTGCGCCAGATGCAGACAAAGGTCACGCCTTTGCCGTCATCGTGGAGAGTGACACTCTTCTCACGGCGGTCGGAAATGGAGAACGTCGCCGTGTCGTAGACAAACTGCGTCTCGAGCGTATAAAGACCGTTGATAGTGGCTTGCAACGTTAGCACCGCCTTTCCCTGAGGATGCAGGTTGTCGACATCGAAACCATCGGAGGAAATGTCGATCTTCCTTCTTGACGATCTTTAGGATGAATTGCCGGAAATACTTTGCCTGGATGGAAGCCGGGATATGATAGATCTCCTTCTTTAGAAAGGGCGTGAGCAGTTTGCCGCCGAGTCCCTCGTCGAGTTGTCGGAGGCTGTGGTCGATGACGAAAAGCGAAGGATTATTGCAGAGAACCTGCGTGCGGTGAGCTGAGGGGATGATGTCTTGACCGAGTGTGAGCTGATAGTCGATGCCGTCATCAGTCTTGGTGAAGGCCGCATGCAACTTCAATGGCTCCGCATCGAAGTGCAGCTCATCCTGCTGCTTCAGCCATTCACCGGGCTTGGGGGCAAAGAATATGTGCACACCGAGGCGCGAGGCAATGGCTATCGCCCCGGTGATATGCTGATCCACTTGCGAGATGACATATCGTTGAGTGATCTTGTCGGCTTTCTCGAAGAATGCTCTCTTGTTGCTGAAGTTGCGTCCGGCCTTGGCAAAGAGGTTGTCGGATTGCGTCCAAAGACACAGTTCTACGAGACGTCGGAATTCCTTGTCGTCGATGCCTACAGCCTTGTCGATGAAGTCACCGCCGGCGTATTCCTCTCCTTCCGCATGAACATGCCGCAATCGCAGGGTGTAGAGATTCCAAAAGCCGAGCGGACCGATGAGCAGAGCAAGGCTATCCATTGGCGAGTGCTTTCTCCAAGGCCGTGAGATCTTCGTCGGTAGTTGCCCAACTGGTCACAAAGCGGCAGATGAGTTGCTTGTCGTCCTTCTGTTCCCACACCTCAAAGACGATGCTTTGGGCCAGCCGCTGCTGCTGTTCGGGCGTGAGGATGACAAACTGCTGGTTGGTAGGCGAGTCGATGGCGAGCTTGATACCGTATTTTCGGAAGAGCGCCTTCATGCGCATGGCCATGTCGATGGCGTGGCGTGAGATGCGTCCATAGAGGTCGTCGGTGAAGAGCGTGTCGAACTGCAATCCGAGCATACGTCCCTTGGCGAGCAGGGCACCGTGGCGCTTGATCGTGGTGAAGAAGCCGCGTGGTGGTTGTTGCTGTGAGAAGACCACGGCTTCGCCAAACATCGCACCTACCTTTGTGCCACCGATGTAGAAGGCATCGCAGTGGTGAGCCAGGAAAGGCAGTGTCATGTCGGTGCCCTCAGCTGCCAGCCCGTAGCCTAAGCGGGCGCCGTCAACATACAGAGAAAGGTGGTAGCGGCGGACCACATCATAGAGTGCACCAAGCTCCTTCTGGGAGTAGACGAGTCCCATCTCGGTGGGCAGCGTGATGTAGACCATCCCCGGTTGCACCTCATGCTCATGGCTGGGATCGGCGAGGAAACGCTCCATATAGTCAGCCACCTGCTGCACCGTGAGCTTCGTGTCGGACGATGGCAGGGTGAGCACCTTATGTCCGAAAGCCTCCACGGCTCCTGCTTCGTGGACATTGATGTGGGCCGTGTCGGCGGCGATGACGCCCTCGCCCGGAGCGAGCAGTGCGTCGATCATCGTGGTGTTGGTCTGTGTGCCGCCTATGAGAAAGTAAATCTCAGCGTTACCCATCTGACAGGCGTGTCGGATCTTCTCCTTGGCCAGCTCACAGTAGGGGTCGTTGCCGTAGCCGCTGGTCTGCTCGTCGTTGGTGTCGATGAGACGGTGCAGGATTTCGGGCTGCACTCCATTGTTATAATCGCTTTCAAAAGAAACCATAGTGCTTAATGATTTTGATGCATTCTATTATGAATCTACAAAGGTAAGACTTTTATATTGATTGAGCAAGAATAGCACTACTCATCATTTCTTATGATGCCGTTAATTTGTGTATTCCATGGAAAATGACTACCTTTGCAGGCCTAATCACGGGGAGTGTGTGCGTAAACGCCGCTTCTTATTTATTCATACCTATAATATATAATATACAACCACGCTTTATGAGCAACGCATGGCGCAACTTCCGTGGCACTTTGTGGACGGAAGAGATCAATCTCAGAGATTTCATTCAGAATAACTACATCCAGTACGACGGTGACGAGAGTTTCCTCGTCGGTCCTACTGACGCTACCAACACCCTTTGGGGCGAGCTGCAAAAGCTGCAAAAGGAGGAACGAGCCAAAGGTGGCGTCCTTGACATGGAGACAGAGGTGGTCTCCGGACTCACAGCCTACGGTCCCGGCTACATCAACGAGAAGACCAAAGACCTCGAACGTGTCGTAGGCCTTCAGACCGACAAGCCGCTGAAGCGCGCTTTCATGCCTTACGGTGGCATCAAGATGGCTGAGCAGGCTTGCACCACTTACGGCTACCAGCCTTCCGAGGAGCTCCACAATATCTTCCACAAATATGTGAAGACGCACAACGACGGTGTCTTCGACGCTTACACGCCGGAAATGAAGCACGTGCGCCACAACCATATCCTCACCGGTCTGCCTGACACCTATGGCCGTGGCCGCATCGTGGGTGACTACCGTCGTGTTGCCCTCTACGGTATCGACCGTCTCATCGAGGAGAAACAGAACGATCTCGCCAACATGGGCGAGTGCGAGATGATCGACGAGGTCATCCGCCTGCGCGAGGAGGTGTCCATGCAGATCAAGGCGCTCAAGGGCCTTAAAGAGATGGCCGCACAGTATGGTTTCGACATCTCCAAACCTGCCACCAATGCCCGTGAGGCTGTGCAGTGGCTCTACTTCGGTTACCTGGGAGCCGTGAAGACACAGAACGGTGCTGCCATGTCAGTGGGTCGCGTGTCTACCTTCCTCGACATCTACATCACGCGCGACCTCAACGAGGGCACGCTGACCGAAGAGGATGCCCAGGAGCTCATCGACCACCTGGTGATGAAGTTCCGCATGGTGAAGTTCGCCCGTATCCCTTCTTACAACGAGCTCTTCTCCGGCGACCCTGTGTGGGCTACGCTTGAGGTGGCTGGTATCGGACAGGACGGCCGCCACATGGTGACCAAGAACGACTTCCGCTTCCTCCACACTTTAGAGAACATGGGTCCGTCGCCTGAGCCGAATCTCACCGTGCTCTACAGCAGCCGTCTGCCGAAAGCCTTCAAGCGCTATGCTGCCTTCATCTCGGTGAAGACCAGCTCTATCCAGTACGAGAACGATGACGTCATGCGTCCTATCTGGGGCGACGACTACAGCATCTGTTGCTGCGTGAGTGCTACACAGACCGGTAAGGAGATGCAGTTCTTCGGTGCCCGTGCCAACCTCGCCAAGTGCCTCACCTACGCCATCAGCGGTGGTGTGGACAGCAAGACACGTGAGCAGGTGGGACCCGCCTACCGTCCTGTCGAGGGTGATGTGGTGACCTATGACGAGTTCATGCCGCGCTTCATGGATATGATGGAGTGGCTGGCCGCTGTCTATGTCAAGACGCTGAACCTCATCCACTACATGCACGACAAATACTTCTACGAGGCTGAGGAGATGGCTCTCATCGACACCGATGTGCGCCGCACCTTCGCTACGGGTATTGCCGGCTTCTCTCATGTTGTTGACTCTATCTCGGCGATCAAATATGCCAAGGTCAACATCGTGCGTGACGAGACGGGCTTCCCCTTGGAGTTCAAGACCGAGGGTGACTTCCCCCGCTATGGCAACGACGACGACCGTGCCGACAGCATCGCGGTGTGGTTGCTCAAGACTTTCATCGGCATGGTGAAGAAGCATCACACCTATCGCAACTCCGAGCCGACAACGTCTATCCTGACCATCACCTCCAATGTGGTCTACGGTAAGTATACGAGCAACATGCCCGACGGCCGTAAGGCCGGTGCTCCGCTCTCTCCGGGTGCCAATCCGTCTTACGGTGCTGAGAAGAGCGGACTGCTGGCTTCGCTCAACTCTCTGACGAAGTTGCCTTACAAGTATGCACTCGACGGCATCTCCAACACGCAGACCATCAGCCCCAGCGCTCTCGGCCACGACGATGACCAGCGCGCTGAGACGCTCGTGAGCGTTATGGACGGCTACTTCGACAAGGGTGCACACCACCTCAATGTCAACGTCTTCGGCGTAGACAAACTCAAGGACGCCATGGAGCATCCTGAGAAGCCCGAGTATGCCAACTTCACCATCCGTGTGAGCGGCTATGCCGTGAAGTTCATCGACCTGACCCGTGAGCAGCAGCTCGACGTTATCGCCCGCCAGGCTCATGAAAGACTCTAATCATCCCAACGGCCTCACCTCCCCTCAGGGAGGCCAGGCTTCTTTATATGTGCATTCCGTCGAGTCGTTCGGCTCGGTCGACGGTCCGGGCATTCGTTTCATCATCTTTCTCAAAGGCTGCCATATGCGATGCCGCTATTGCCATAACCCCGATACGTGGCGCATGGCAGGGAAAGAGGAGAAGCCCACTTCAGTCACCGAGCTGCTCGACCAGGCGGAGCGCTACCGTGCCTACTGGGGCGACAAGGGTGGCATCACCGTCAGTGGCGGTGAGGCGCTGCTGCAGATCGACGGGCTCTTTGCGCTCTTTGAGGAAGCTCATCGGCGCGGCATCAACACGTGTCTTGACACGGCCGGACAGTCGTTCACGCGTCGCGAGCCCTTCTACGGCAAGTTCGTGCGACTGATGAAGTGTACCGACACGGTGCTGCTTGACTTGAAGCATATTGACAGCGAAGTGCACCGGCAGCTCACCGGTCATGGCAATGAGAACATCCTTGACTGTGCCCGCTGCCTCTCTGAGCTTGGCGTATCGGTGTGGATCCGCCATGTGCTGATCCCGGGTATCACCGACGACGAGGCCCAGCTGCGCCACCTGCGCGCCTTCATCGACACGCTCAGCAATGTGGATCGCGTCGAGGTGCTGCCCTATCATACCCTCGGTGTCTATAAGTGGGAGGAACTTGGCATTCCTTATACGCTCAAAGACGTGCCCACACCCAGCAAGGAACAGGTGGCAAGGGCGAAAGAGATACTTTGCGGCAAGTAAGCAATAAGGCATGTAAGGAGGCAACTGCTAAATCTAATAGCAGAATACAATCAACCCCATGCAATGGGTTGCCGAACTGGCAAAACATTGCATGGGGCTTTATTTATAAGTCTTCACGCTTACTCCATCTTCTGTACTTTCTTGCAGATGAAGTCCCGTTCGCCTGCTGTCAGTGCATACTTAGTAAAAAGGAGGTTGTCAATATCATCCACAGACAGTGACCAGTCAATGTCAGACATTGGCGTGAAGTTCTGCAGGGGAACGTATTGCCATTCTTTTGGAGTTAGATGTTGCGTAGTCTTTAAAACGCCCAACAAACTTCTCACGAATCGTGTTTTTATATACTTCACCAATGCCTCTGCCTCATAACGAGAGCCTAACTTCCCAATGCTGATAAACGTCTCAGTATTACCAGTTCCTAATTCACCGACAAAAGGCGAAGTAAGTATTTCTCCAAATACACCATTGCTATTTGCGCTTGGGATAAAAACTTTATAGTTGTCAAGGTTATCCACCGGCCTGATATAGTCACGTCGTACATGTTTGTAGACACGGTTGTTGCCAATACGTCCCAAGATGCGGATATAGTCTTTCCCATCGTCGGGCTTCTCGTCGAAGAAGATCTGTGGCAACCGCTCGAAGATATTCGTAGAGACATCGTAGGGATGCCCCTCGCTGAGCTGCGCCATTGCCTCTGGATGCTCTTTGTGCATCAGAGGTGTAAAGCGATAGGCGGTACGTGTCACCACAATACTGCTCATTGATACGAAATCCTTTCGGGCTGTGATTTTCTTCATCATGGCATTCAACGCTTCATAGGGCGTGAACAAGCCTATAGGGGCTTGCTCCACATCGGTATTGCGCAAGCTCACGGCCACACCGCCTTTGATATCAGTATCAGTAAATACCTTACTGCTTGCCTGACGGTAGTCGACAATTTTTAGATGTGGGTCAGCCAACATCTTGCGGTTCCATGCCTTGGGCGTACTGCCGGCGTTGGACAGAAATCGTGCGGGGTGAACCATTTCTACTACGCCCGACAAGTCATAGCTCAAATCCATAAACTGATTATAGATAGGCTCATTAAACGTTTTCTGCTCGCCCACCGCATTGTTCTGATAAGGCGGATTGCTGATGACGATTGTCGGGTGAATATCCTGAAGTATTTGCATGAGTTTGTCTTTCTTTTCGTTGTGTATCAAGTCGTAACTATTATAGTTCTCTATCACGTTGCCCACCGGCATACCGAGCAGGGCATAAACCTTGCGGGTGAACTCATAGGCAAGGGATGAGGTGGGCAACGAGTAAACACTGTTCTTTATTTTTTCACCATAGACGCGATAGAGCGCGCTGGCAAACTCGCCTTGCTTGGCGGCGATGTCGAGGATAGGAGTTCCCTGCTTTATCTTCTCTTTAGGCAGGTAGTTCACCATGCGCTCTGCCATCCACGAGGGAGTGACAATTTCAGAGCTGGATATGCGCCCCAACTTTTTCATGGCGTGCTCTGCCCTTTCCACAGGCGGCAGGCTTTGGTCACGTGACAGTTGGCTCATATTTGAAATCTTATAGTCCAGGTCACGAAGGACGAAGGGGTTGGTCTTGCCCTGTATTGTGCGAAGCACTTCGACCTTGAGACCTAAGTTCTTGGCGATGCGCTGGTTGTCGGCATTGGCATTGATGACACGGAGAATGTCTTCCAAAGAGTCTGCCTTGTCTTCAGTGAGGAAAGCGAAGAACAGAATGAGTGAGTAATAGGTCTTCAGCTTTTTCTGTAGCTGCAACCATTCCTTCCTCTCTCCTGTCGTCATCCCGTCTGTTTCCGTCTTCTGCTCTTGTTTTTCCTTGGGTAAACTATCAGGATCGTTTACGTCCAAATCATCACCTTCGCCTTTGTATGCAGGGGTACGAATGCCTTTGTCGGAATCGATAGGCTCTATCGATTTCAAGGCATTCAGCACGTCGGCCTGCTCCAGCAGCCCGTCGTCAACAGGCACCTCTCTTGCTTCGTCCTTGATGCTCTTGTTGGCCGTATATGCCCTCACCTGCTCCAAGATGTCGTTGGGCTCGACCTGCTGCATTCTGTCCTTGTTGACCACGATGATGGGCGAAATACGCAGCTCCTCTGCAATGCGAGTGGCGAGCTTGCTGTTGCCACGCTTGTCGGTATTCACATTATATATCTGTGACTTAGCCTCCTGCATACGGAACATCCTTCCGGGCTCAAAGTCGACCAAGAGCGTCTGGGGCTTCATGCAATATCTGATGGTGTTGCCCTTGCCGTCCGTCATCTCACGTACATACTGGTTTTGCAACCGGAAGATGGCCTGGTCGTATTCCTGGGGCGAAGCCGTGTCCTTCAGATAGATCATCGTGTCCCACTCAGGCACCGTAGCACCGGTGAGCATACGGTTCACCGTCAGTGTAAGGGTCTTCAGTTCTTTCGCCTCACACGCTGATATCTGATTGGTGACATCGATGTTTCGAGGATAGCTGTCTTCATGCTCCACACCGGCAATATTCAACAGCTTATACTGACCAAGATTCTTAAATCTATCCTTGTTGACAGTGATAAGCACTTCCATGGCGTCGCACGAGGCCCGATAAGGCAACACACAGACAATATGCCGGCAAAGCTTGCCCTGCTTGATGCGGTCGTAGTTGAGGAAACTAAAGATGTTTGCGTCTTCCTTACTGCCGTCGATAGCCATCAGCAGTTCAAGCACTTCTTTTTCATGGCGGAACTTCAGATGCTTGCCGTCCTCTGTCTTTTGTGTAGACAGCGGTCGGAGCAGTTCGTTAAGCGCATATTCTATGCCGTCTTTCTTCAGCTGCTCCAACCTATGCATAGAGCTCTCGTTGACGTTGAAGGCAAATCTCACCATCTGAGGAAATCCGAAGTAGGGATTGTCCCATTCGTTGACATCGTCCTCGTGTAGATGCTGCGCATCCCACTGCTCTTTGTCCCTCACGATGTCGGTGAACTGATAGAAAGCGATGATATCGTCTTGCTGGAACTCACTGCTCATCAGGATGCGGTAAGGTGTACCCGAGAGATGAAGGCGTACAGCGGTTCGAAGGCGTTTCATCTCTTTGTTATTATCATAGTCCTCAGCCGTTTCGTTGTACTTAGCTTCCGTCTTTTCCTCATCCTTGTTCAGTTTGAGCACTTTGCCGTATTCCTCAGCACGGGCACCGTAATGTGTCTCATCAATGATGAGCAAGTCCCATCGTCTTTGGAAGATGTCCTGATGCCTTCTCTTCACTTGCTTTCCACTCAAGTCTTGCAAGGTGAGGAACACCACGGCACGGTGGCCAGCCTGCAGGGTGCTTTCAACAATGTTCTTGTCGCGGGCTAATGATTCGGTGTCGATAAAGTCGAAGCCCTCGAAGTTCTTAAGGCTTTCCAACGTCTTCTTCCATTCCTGCTTGACATCAGCTTTACCCGACACCACAAGAATGGCCCGGCAGTGGCTGTCGGCCTGGGCGCAACTGAGGGCAGTGAAAGTCTTGCCAAAGCGCATCACGGCATACATCAGCAGATTGGTACGGCCATGGCGCACAGCACGGATATAATTTTTCACCGTAGCTTTTTGGTTGGGGCGAAGGGCATAGGGACCAGCCTCTCTCCGGTAAGTATAGGTGAGAGCTGTCGGGCGGCTGTCAAAGGTATAGAAATGGTATTTGCCTCTATTGTCTTCATAGTCATGACGGATATCTTCTATGGCATCCGCAACGTCTTTTTCTGTAGCATGGCGGAAAAACTCCCGAGAGAAATAAGGCAGCTCCTCCAAGTCAGATGGAGTCAGACGGTGCAACTGCCGGTCATGCTCCAGAAAATAGTGAATGGCGAAGTCACGGAAGTAAGTGTCCTTGCCCACCTTGGCCACGGCCTCGTAATGTTTTTTCAGGTCGGGGAAATAGCGGCGCCATTCCTGCAATCGCTGCTCTATGGGGCGATAGGTGTCACCGACCTTTAAGTAGTTGGGCACCGTCTCGGTGGAAAACGCATATATCTGTGGCTCCACACGTCCGATGATAAACTGGTCAATAACGTTTGTCTCCATCATTTCTTATTGCTTTTAAGACACATGCGTAGGGGCACAGCCAGTCCTGTGCTCCATGACTTCACCAAGGCGGGTATGCCGTTGTGCTTTCTGGCATCGTTAGCCTTGCAGCCCGGACAAGGGTGCACTTCCTTTTCACCCAAGAGATTGGTGGTCACCTCGTCGTGGCACGTACAGGGGACGACAAGTTTCAGGCCGTCCATCTGCATGATGTTCCACGAGATGATGTCAGCGATCGTCTTCATCCATTCCATCGTCGGCTGATGGCCAAAGCGGTCGACGAAATAGTCGGCAAACGTATAGAGCAGGTTCTCACGAGCCAGCAACAGACTGTCACCGGCCCATTCATTGCCGAGCGTGTTTTGATAAGCCATTTGCGCTCCCCTCAGCCATGCTTCCTCACTCTCGGTGTTCTCGCTGACGATGCGGAGCTTGCGGTCGAGAAATCCTATGCGGCTCTCGATGGGAATGGCCTCACCCGTAGTGGTGTCGTAACGGCTGACGATGAACGGTGCTTCGCCACAGCAATACTCCATCCATCTTATCTTGACATACTCCTGCCACGTCTTGCCCTCCGGCATCTGAATCTTGCCAGGGTTGACAACCCAGTTGTGGCGGTCGTTAATTTCCTTGTTGAAGACTTCACGATTGCCGAAGAATAGCTCGTCAAGGTTGTTGACCATGAAGTTGCACATCCACGAGGGTGTAAAAATCTCAGCCTTCGCCTTGATACGCTTCTTCTGCAGTTCCTTCCGCTTCAACACGCGTGGGATAACGACATTGCTGTTCTCACCCGTAATGGCATTGATATTGATCTCGTCGAAGAAGCCATAGCCCTCTCCGCGGGCCTCATAGTCGTTGGTAGCCCAAAAGATATGATGCGTCTTACCGTCGTTCTTGGCAACAGTGACAGACTGATCAACGAGCAGTAGTTCTAAAGCATCCCTGCCAAAGTCTTTGATGATGTCGTTGTTAAATATATCGGGCATAGTTCCTATTTATCACGCAAATTTACGATAAATATTTGAGAATACATTCTGTTTCCATGTTTTTTCTTTCAACTCTCTATTTCCGTTTTTTTTCGTACCTTTGCATTCACATCATCAATCCGCATTGCAGTATGGAAATAGAGAAGATCGCAACATTTCATTCGCCTTTCGGCAGTAAGTTTGGCATTCCCAAGCAGAGCGGTATCGTGCCGGAACTGCGAGGAGAGATCGTTTTGGAGAAGGCCTACCGCAACCCCGACGCCCTGCGCGGCATCGAGGACTTTGACTATCTGTGGCTCGTGTGGGGCTTCTCGGCCAACCGTCATGCGCCTACCAGCCTCACCGTGCGGCCTCCACGCCTTGGCGGCAATGAGCGGGTGGGTGTCTTTGCCAGTCGCAGTCCTTTCCGACCGAATGGTCTCGGGATGTCGTCAGTACGCCTCGACCATGTCGACTGGGACACGCCGCGCGGTCCGGTGCTCCATGTGCTCGGTGCGGATCTGATGGACGGCACGCCCATCTACGACATCAAACCTTATGTGACCTATGCCGACAGCCATCCCGAGGCACGCAGTGGCTTCGTCGACCGGCGACAGTGGCAGAAGGCAGAGGTGGAGATACCCAAGGATGTCCTCGGCCAACTGCGGACAGCTGGGCTCACGGAGGAAGATATTACGGCCTTGCGTGCTGTGCTTGAGGAGGATCCCCGTCCGCAGATACAGCGTGACGAGGCCAAGGCCTATGGCATGCCCTTCGCCGGACTCGACATCAAGTTCCAAGCTGAGGGTGGGAAACTGGTGGTAAGGCGCCTCACCAAAGGCCTCGCCGGCGGCCTTCCCCCTCGCCCCCTCTCCCAAGGAGAGGGGGAGTGAAATGCTGCAAGGGGTCAACAGGGATTAGAGAGCTTTCCTCTGAGTACTCCAAAAGGCGTAGCCTTCTTTGTGGCTCTGCGACTCTGTGTGAGAAAAATGTATTTTGTTAATGATAGGTTAGAATGTAAGGAATCGATAAGCGAAGAATTATTCCGACAAAAACACCTCCGCGGGAACTTGCAATCTAGAAAATGAGAAATCGAATAAATAAGGAGTTGAATGTCAGAAACGGACTTTGAGGGTGAGAAAATGGCGTGTTTACCCGGTCATCTCGGTAGTTTGACCCTATCAGAAAGCCTTTTTGATGAGGTCAAACTACCGAGATGACCGAAAATTCTCTAGAGAATTTTGTGAGAAATGGGCACTTTTGTACTCAGCTTCGAGTGATTTTATTTGTAAATCACGCTATTTTGATTATAATATACTGATTGTCAATAGTTTATAAAAACGCTCGTAAAATTCGAAAAATTGAGAGCAACATGCCCTCTCGTTCAGAAAATCGTCTGTATTTGGCCCGTTTCTTGTCACTTTTCTAAACAGATCGTTTGTTTTTGCTACAAAGGCTGATTCTGCCACAGGTTCAATAACGGTTCTCACAGAAATGCGGTGAACTTATGGTGCCAGAATCTGCCACTCTATCTTTTTCGGTCCTTTTACGGTCATCTTTCTTTGTTTGTCGTTCCACACGAGGCGTGTGAGCTGATAGTGCCCTTTTGTCGTAGTCATAGGAGATGCCACCGTCGTCGTAGAGCCTGTCTCAAGAGCATCATACTTTTGTATAACCAACAAAAGTATAGTCTGAAAAAGGGTTATAAGAAAGATAGATCGTTTTAGAAATTAAAGATGAGAGCTTTTGACAGGCTCATGTCACTTTCAGGGACATGAGCCAACCAAAATTTCTTTGCCCTCAATTTGATGGTTGTTCAATACTTTATCAGCAGCCTTCTGCAACAGTCACCCCTTGAAGCATTCCACTCCCCTCTCCTTTTGGAGAGGGGTTAGGGGGTGAGGCTGTAGGTTAGGGGGTGAGGCTTTGTTTATTGCCCCACACCTTTCATCGTCAGCGCGATACGATGGCGGCGCTTATCAACTTCAAGCACCTTCACTCTGATGTGCTGATGGAGCTTGATCACATCATTGGGATCCTTGACATAACGGTTGGCGAGCTGAGAGATATGCACCAATCCATCCTGGTGCACGCCGATGTCGACAAAGGCACCGAAGTTGGTGATGTTGGTCACAATGCCGGGCAACTCCATACCGGGAACCAAGTCGTCGGGCGTCTTCACGCGCGGGTCGAACTCAAAGGTCTCTATCTTGTCACGTGGATCGAGACCCGGTTTCTCCAACTCCTTCATGATGTCGCGCAGCGTGGGCAGTCCCACGGTGGCCGTCTTATAGCGGTTGAGGTCGATCTTCTTGCGCTCTTCAGGATCCTTTATCAAGTCGATGACACGACAACCGCAGTCCTTGGCCATCTGCTCCACGATGGGATAGCTCTCGGGATGCACGGCGCTGGCGTCGAGCGGATTCTTTGCTCCCGGAATGCGCAGGAAGCCCGCGCACTGCTGATAGGCAGCCGGACCGAGACGTGGCACTTTCTTCAGTTGGACGCGCGAGGTGAAGGCACCGTGTTCCTTGCGGTAGTCCACAATGTTCTGAGCCAACGCCGGACCGAGTCCGCTGACGTAGGTGAGCAGGTTTTTGCTCGCTGTGTTGAGGTTCACACCCACTGCGTTGACACAGAGCTCGACGGTCTGGTCAAGGCTGTGCTTGAGTTTGGTCTGGTCCACGTCGTGCTGGTACTGACCCACACCGATGCTCTTCGGGTCAATCTTCACCAGTTCAGCCAGCGGGTCCATGAGTCGCCGGCCGATGCTCACGGCGCCGCGCACCGTGACATCCTCGTTGGGAAACTCCTCACGTGCTGTCGCTGAGGCCGAGTAGATGCTGGCACCATCCTCACTGACCACATAGACGGGGATGCCGGGAATCTGCCGCAGGATATCGGCCGTCTCGCGCGATGCCGTGCCGTTGCCCACGGCGATGGCCTCAGCCTGGAAGCGGTGGGCGATGTCGGCAAAGCGGCGGAGCGCAGCCTCACTGCCTCCATGACTGTCAGCGATGTGTCCGGTGGCGAAGACCACGTCGTGGTAGAGCAGGTTGCCCTGCGCGTCGAGCATCACCACCTTGCAGCCTGTGCGGATGCCCGGGTCCACGCCCATGACACGCTTCTGCCCGAGCGGCGCGGCAAGCAGCAGCTGACGCAGGTTCTCGCGAAACACCTTGATGGCCTCGCCGTCGGCTTTTTCCTTGCTCAGTGCGGCAAACTCCGTCTCCATCTGCGGGCCGAGGAGACGTTTGAAAGCGTCGTCGATCGCCTCGCCGACGATGGTCTGGCAGGGACCCGTTCCGTGGATATAGTGGCGCTTGAGCTTGTCGGTGCACTCCTCGTCGTCGGCACTGATGGTCACGCGCAGCACTCCCTCGGCCTCGCCGCGGCGCATGGCCAGCAGGCGATGGGACGAGCAGCGGCGCAATTCCTCACTGAAGAAAAAGTAATCGGAATATTTCTGTGCCTCGTCCTCGTCGCGCATCTTCGGTACCACGCGTGAGGCGATGGCAGCCTCGCGGCGGAAGATGCCACGGATGGCCTGGCGCGAGCCCTCATCCTCGCTGATGCGCTCGGCGATGATGTCCTGTGCTCCTTTGATGGCCTCGGCCGTATCCTCCACCTCACCTTTGACAAAACGCTTGGCAACTTCCTCGGGATGACGCTCAAACTGCATCATCAGCGTGTTGGCCAGCGGCTCCAGTCCACGCTCGCGGGCCACCTGAGCCCGTGTGCGGCGCTTGGGTTTGAAGGGCAGATAGAGGTCTTCGAGTTCCGTGGCGTTCCAACTTGCCGTGATACGGTCGCGCAGTTCGTCGGTAAGCTTGCCCTGTTCCTCAATGGTCTTGAGGATGGTGTCCTTGCGCTTCTGCATCTCTTTGAGTTTGTCGTTGAGATCGCTGATGGCAGCCACCTGCACCTCGTTGAGGTTGCCGGTAGCCTCTTTGCGGTAGCGGCTGATGAAGGGAATAGTACAGCCCGCGTCGAGAAGGTCGAGAGTAGCGTCGACCTGCTCGGCACGGATATGAAGATGTTCGGAAATAAACGGAGTGAAACTGTTCATCGTGTAGTGTTTTTAGTTGTAGGAAAATTATGGTGCGGCCTGGCCGTCGTGTCAGTTTCCGCACAGGATGTTGCAGACCTTGTCTTGGAAACGTCGGCCGTTGATGCCGTGGAGCAGTCCTTGGTTGATGATAGAGAAACAGATGTGATGCCCGTTGGCAGCGGTGAGATAGCCGCAGAGCGAGCTGATGCCCGTCACGGTACCCGTCTTTGCGTGAACGTTGTCGCGGGTGAAGGAGCCCTGCATACGGCTGCGCAGCGTGCCGTCGCGCCCGGCGATGGGCAGTGCCTGATAGAGATGGTTATAGATGATGGCGTTGCCGTAGGCATAGCGCAGGAAGCGCACCTCCAGCTCAGGGCTGACATAGTTGTAGAGCGAGAGCCCAGAGCCGTCGGCAAACTGATAGTTGGAGGGGTTGAGTCCCACCTTACTGACGAGCTGGCGGATGACCGAGCGGGCGTCGCGGGCCGTCGCCGGGCGGTTGCCCGTGGAGGCGGCTATCTGATAGAACATCGATTCGGCGTAGAGGTTGTCGCTCTGTTTGAGCATGCGCATGAGTACTTGGTCGATGGTGTGGAAGCGGCTGACGATGCAGTAGGCGTCTTGGGGTTTGCAAGCCTCACCGAAGACGCCCGTCACGACAATACCCGCCTTGCGCAGTTCAGCGCTGAAGCGATCCATGAATACATTCTTGCGCCCGATGAGCAGAGGCGAGAGTGTCGGGTTGTCGTCGTCCCAGCACCATCCCTCGCCGAGGCTGTCACGGTCCTTCATCGTCTTGTCGGCATAGACATTGCCGCAGATGGTGTCCACGCCCATCTTGCGCAGTGCCTCGACGAGTGCTCGCAGGTCATCGCTGTTGAACCGCGGATCGAAGCCGCCCACACAATAGACATTGCCCCGCAAAACACAAGAGTCGACCTTGCCCGTGTAGCACAGTTCGGTCTTGAACTGGTAACTGCCGCCGAGACGATCCAAGGCGGTGATGGCCGTAATGACCTTCAGCGTGGAAGCCGGACGCATGAGCTGCCGCTCGTTGTGGCGATAGATAGCAGAGTCGGCGTCGAGGTCATAGATCATCAGTCCCACTTGCGAAGTCTGAAACATGTCGCTTCGGAGCAGTTCGTCGATGGCCATCTGTACATTTTTCGGCCAGGGCAGCGTATCGTTTTTCACCACGGCCGAGTCGCTCCAAAGGGAGTCCACGACCGTGCTGTCGTTTTCTTTCTCTATCTCGGAGTTGGCTACCTGTGCCTTGGCAGGCAGGGCGAGCGTCAGCGTGAAGAGCCATGCGAGGAGCAGGCCCAAATATTTCGTTGTAGTCTTGCTGTTTGTCTTCAATACTCTCATGTTGTTTAGTCAATATCCTCCTTGTCTTCTTTGACATCTTGGTGCCCGTCGTGGATGCGTTTGCGCAGGCATCTGAGAAACGAATCCTCGTCGTGGGGCTCCGCACTGGTCAGTTTGCCGTCGCCGTACTCGATGAGCAGATAGTGCACCAGTCCCCATGTTGTCGTCATCGGACGGATGGCGCGGATGCTGCTCAGCGGCACCCGTATGTCGTGGAGAAAACGTCCCCGGTGGATGATCATGTCATGGTCGCGCACGATATAGCACGAGTGGAGCACCCGCTCAATGACAGCTACCAGCGCCACGACGACAATCAGTGCTGCAAGGATGCCCTTTCTCCAAAACAGATAAAAGGCAAGCAGCGACAGAATGATGATGCCACTCTTGGCGCCCAAGGTGAAACGGTGTTGAAAAGTACGGTCCATAATCTTGAGGAAAAAGTATGCTTTCGCCTATAAATTCTTTCAAAATGCAAAATTACAAAGATTATTATAATGCGATTGCATCCATTTAGATAATATTTAGTAATTTTGCACCAATTAATAGTTGCAAGACTATCACAGTCAAATCATTACGCGTCATGACTTACAAATATGACTTTCTGATTATCGGTGCCGGTATTGCCGGCATGAGTTATGCCCTGAAAGTGGCGAAAGCAAAGAAAGGAAAAGTGTGTATCATCTGCAAGACCACACTCGACGAGGCCAACACCCGGTTTGCACAAGGCGGTGTGGCCTCTGTTACTAATTTAGAGCTTGACAATTTCGACAAGCATATCCATGACACCATCGTCGCCGGTGACTATATCAACGACATCGATGCTGTCAAGCAGGTTGTCACCAAGGCGCCCGAGCAGATCAAGGCTTTGGTGGAGTGGGGTACTAACTTCGACAAGAAGACCGACGGCGATTATGACCTCCACCGCGAGGGCGGTCACTCGGAATTCCGTATCCTCCACCACGCCGACGACACAGGCGCGGAGATACAGCGTGCGCTGATGACTGCCGTGAGAGCAAACCCCGACATTGAGATTAAGGAGAATCACTTCGCCGTGGAGATCATCACCCAGCACCATCTCGGCGCTCGTGTCACCCGCCGCTCTCCTTATATTTATTGCTACGGTGCCTATGTGCTCAACCCGGAAAATAAAGTCGACACCTATCTGAGCAAGGTCACGGTGATGTGTACCGGCGGTTGTGGCGCTGTCTACCAGACAACCACTAACCCCGTGATCGCTACCGGCGACGGTGAGGCAATGGTCTATCGTGCCAAGGGTACGGTGAAGGACATGGAGTTTGTGCAGTTCCATCCTACTTCACTCTATCATCCTGGCGAGACGCATCCTGCCTATCTTATCACTGAAGCAATGCGTGGCTACGGTGGTATCCTGAAGCTGCCCAACGGTGAGGCGTTTATGAAGAAGTATGACGAGCGTGGTTCTTTGGCTCCACGCGATATCGTGGCACGCGCCATCGACAAGGAGATGAAGAAAAACGGCATTGACCATGTCTGTCTCGACGTGACGCACAAAGACCCGGAGGAGACCAAGCACCACTTCCCCAATATCTATAGGAAATGTCTGTCCATCGGCATCGACATCACCAAGGAGATGATTCCCGTACGTCCTGCTGCCCACTATATGTGCGGTGGCATCAGGGTGGACCTCAACGGTTGCTCAAGTATCGAGCGCCTCTACGCCATCGGTGAGTGCTCATGCACAGGTCTGCATGGTGGCAACCGACTGGCCAGCAACTCGCTCATCGAGGCTGTCGTCTATGCCGATGCCGCTGCCAAGCACAGCATAGAGCATGTTGATGACTATGACTTCAACGATAAGGTGCCGGAGTGGAACGATGAGGGTACGCTTACCAACGAGGAGCACGTGCTCATTACGCAGGCTAATAAAGAGGTGGGTGAGATCATGTCGAACTATGTGGGCATCGTGCGCTCCGACTTGCGACTGAAACGTGCGTGGGACCGTCTCGACTTGCTCTATGAAGAGACCGAGTCGCTCTTCAAGCGCGTGAAGATCTCGCGTGACCTCTGCGAGCTCCGCAACATGATCAATGTGGGTTATCTTATCACCCGCATGGCCATCGAGCGCAAGGAGTGCCGTGGTCTGCACTACACCATCGACTATCCGTTGCATGCGTACGATAAGAAATAAGATCGAGACCCTCCCGGCCTCCCTAAGAGGGAGGAGGGAGGATAAAGACCTCCCTTTTAGGGAGGGGTTAGGGAGGATCGTCTATCTTGTCAAGCTGAACTTGACACTCAGGCCGAAGTCCTGCGTTGTCGTCGGGTAACTGTTAGACGAGAGCAACGGCGTGTTGGTCTGACGATCGAGATAGAAGCTCATGGTGAGAAGCTTCGACAGCGTGTAGTCTGCCATGAGCGAGAACTTGAAGGCCGTGTTACCGCTGCTGGCCGTGGAACTTACTGTGGCGATGTCGCGTAGAATGCTCGCTTGCTTGCGATAGGAGAGGTCGAGGCGTATGTTCAAATCGTGGTTGGCACGACTACGAGTATTGTTGCCGCTTTCCTGATTGTTGTTATTGCGGCTGTTGTTGCCTTTTCCTTTGTTCTTCACGCTGCGGTTAGAGCCACCGCCGCCAAAGAGATTGAAGTTGTTGATACGATAGCCCAAGCCGAAGGTCCAGTCTTTGCTTACCGCCTCGTTGATCTGTACACTTGTCATTGAAAGGGCGAGAACGCGGGTCTGACTGTACTCTAATTTGGCCGTGAGGTTGTTTTGCAGCGTCACGTCGACACCGAGCAACGGGGCAAAGGCTTCGTTGATGCTCACCGTAGAGATGTTGTACATTGAGCTGGGGACAGGATTGCCCGTCGTAGCGTCGGTGATGAAGCCCGTGCCCGGTCCCATGAGTGCCATGAACGTGGAGTAGCTCTGATAAGAGCCGATGGCAAAAATGCTCTTATAGCTATGGTTCAGATTCACGCTCTTGAAGATGTCTCGTAGCCATGGCAACTTGCCCAGTCCACTGTAGCGCAGTGTCCAGTTGGGCAGCATGTGGGTCAGTGACGGGAAGAGGTCGAGTCCACTGCTCATGCTCGTGTAGGCTTTGAGGAAAGCCGGAATCATCACATCAGCACTGTAACCGTTCACTCCACCGTTGGCCGCGTCGAAAGTCTTGCCCGCAAGCGCCGTGCCCTCGGGATAGACAGTACCTGCATAGCGGCTCTCCACGCGCTGGCGGAAACCGTCGAGCGAGGCGCAGAACTTCTCAAAGGTCTTGCTGCGGAAGCCATTGTTGGCGTTGCCCATGCCCTCGAAGGCTGAGCCCAGGGAGAGCGTAGTCATCGTGAAGGTACCTGTCTGTGTAGTGGGATTGCCCACATACATATATTGTATGCTCTTCGCCGTGGTGTTGGTGCGGCTGGCATTGAGGTCGATCTTCAAGTTCTTGATGGGTTCAAGTGTCATTCTCAACTGCAAGTCCTCGGTCTTGTTGGTGGTGGCCGGTGTAGCCACGCTGTCAGCCATCAGGAGCCAACTGCGGCTCTTTGCCTTGTCAATGTAGCTGTCGCCCATCAAGCCAAAGGCAAAGTCCAGTCCTGGCGAGAGTACGCCCGCATTGGTGTTCTTGGTCTGTCCAAAAGCGTCACCGATGTTCGGCATGAAGCCGGGCAGTGCCATTGAGTATTGGTTGCGATAAGAAACGCTGACACTGCGCACCATCATGGCTACGCGGGCCAACACTTGTGCGGTCTTGTACCATCCTTTTTCGTCGAGTGCAGGCTTAGCCATCACAGAGATCTTTAGCTTGGTGACAGAGTCCACCTTATTTATAATACGTATACGGTTGTCGTCGAGCTTGCGGTAGTGAAGCTTCACCTTATGCCCTTTCTCATCTTTTGCTGCGACGATGAGCCGCTTGGTATGTTTGCCGTGGCTGACGATGAGGGTAGTGTCAGGGCACAACGTGATCTCCTTCTCATAGGTGTTACGGTTGCGGGGCAGTTGCTTCTTCTTTTCTTCTTCGGCTTTGTTCTTGGCGCGCAACTCTTTCACTGCCTGGTCGGGATCTTTTCCCTCGGCGACAGCTTTCTTGCGTGCTTCCTCTTCAGCCTTCTGCTGTTTCTGTCTGTTCGCCTTGGCCTGCTCTTTCTGCTTCTTCTGCTGGTTAGTCTGATACTGATTTGTCTCACGATTGAAGCGCTCATTGGCTTTCCTGAGGAAGGGAATGTGGTTGTAGAGCTTCACGAGATCGAAGTTGCCTGTGACGTTGAGCTGACGATTGTTCTGAATCGTATTGCCCAACGATGTGCTGTCTTCAAGCATCGTGCCGCGTACCCAACTGTAGTTGGAGTTGTACGTGGCATTGGAAGTCACCCAGTCGAAGATAGGGATGAGATTGAGCGGCAGCTGATACGAGAGGTTGAAGTTTTGCTGATAGTCGAGCGGCGTGCCGAAGTGTCTGATACTCTGCCATACGCTGTCCTTCCACGCCTGATACTGCGTGGGGTAGAGGTCTTTGTTAATTGCTGTATATGGTTCCTCGATCTCAGCATGTGTGGCGCTTTGGAAACTCATGTGGATGTTCTTGGTGAAGTCCCAGCGGAGTTGGAACTCACGGTTCCAAAGGAACTGCTCGGAGAACGTCAGCGGCAGCTGATTGTTTTTCGTTGTCTCCATGTCACGCTCTTGGAACTCATAGTATGAGCGCGTCATCTCAGAGTTGAAGCTTACGCTTTGTGGCAGGTAGTTCAGTCCCAGTCGCTTGGGCAGGTCGAGCCACTTGCTCTTGCTTTTCATCTTGCGGAAGGGTTCCCAAGTCTTGTACACGGGAGTCCAAGCATAGTCCAATGCGCCACGCCAGTTGTCCTCATTCTCGTAGACTGTTGTCTCGCCCTGCTTGTGAGAGTGGGAGTGGCTGTAGGAGAAAGAGAAGTTGGCCGGATCAATGGGTGTCGGATGCCGTTGGTTCTGAATGCCGATGCGGGCATTGGAAATCGAGAAGTTGGTGGTGATGGCTTTCGTCACAGCAATGTTCTCGATGGAGTCGTGCTCCTGCTTGTTGGCCGTGCTTTCAAGCGCATCCTTGAGGAGCATGTCGGTGTCGAGCGGGTTGTATTTGGGTCGTGTGACCTGCTTGGTGACACTGTAGTAGAGCGGTGCTGACACCTTCGCCTTGTCGGGGAAGAACTTTCCGAGCTCGATGTTGGTGGTAAAAGCCACATCGCTTTGATCGTCGGTGGTGCGCTCGCTGACACCACTCTCCAGTCCGCCGAAGCCTTGTGAGACATATCTGCCTTGCATGTTCATGGTTCCAAGGTCAGAGAACTGCACGTTGAGGTTGCCGTTGGCAGCCCATCCGCCTGTGTTGTTGTATTCTCTCAGTCTTAGCTCATTGACCCACACCTCACCGCTCTTCTGTTCGGCGCTGAGGTTGCGCACACCGATGATCATCGTCTTCACCTCGCCGAGTGTCGGGTTGCCCATCACAGTGACCTTGTTTTGTGGATGGTCACTGTCATAACCGGTGTAAGGACGGACAAACGAAGCCAGTCCCTGAGCCTTCTGTAGGTTGCGCTCTTTCTTGATCTTCGTGAAAAGCGAGAGCGGGATGTCGAGCATGTTGTCCTCAGGCCATACCGCACGTGCTCCTTCTGCCGAGAAGCGACTGTACGAGCCCGGGGCGGTGAGTTTCAGAGGAATCTCGTATTCATAGTAGTTGCTCTTATAGTCAGAGCCCAGTCGGATGAATACGGCGAGCTGGTTGTCCTGCAGATTGGTGATGTTCTGCTCATTGGCGTTGGCATGCATAAACATCTGCAATCGCTTATATTGGCGCAGGTCGAGCGTCGTATTCTTATAGACACACTTCGACTCGCCCGGGGAGAGCTGGTTGACATTGATATCAAGGGCCTGCTCATTGTCTTGTACGAGTTGGGTGTTGTTGGGATCCTGTCCGCGTTTGATGCCCGGCGGCAGCACATAGTTGACCGGTTTCTTATCGCTGTTCTCCTCGATGTTGACGGATGCGGTCGTCATCGTACCTGTCTGTGCTCCGCTGTTGTCGAGGTTCTGTTCATAGACGCGCCAGGTGCCACGCACGAGGTTGAAACTACCGAAACGAAGAATGACAGGATGCTTGAAACCCGTGAGGAACATGCGCATGAAGCGGATGCTCGTGAAGTCGTTGATGCTTCCCACGCGTTGCTCAAACTCCTTGAGCGGGATGCGGAAGAGATACCAGTCGATCTCGGTGTCGTTCTTACCATTGCGCAGCGTGGGCTTGGTCTCACGCTTGTCGACGATGTAGTTCTTGCCAATCTCCAAATCCTCGGGACGGATGGAGACGTGGTACTGGAAGTATTTCTCGTATTCGTTGAGTGTGTAGTCCTGATTGATGTCCTCCACGTCAGGCGTACTCTTAATAGAGGTGTCGTAGCGCTCGGTGCGTCCGTCGCTGTCGGGAGAGTTGCCCTGCGGGTTGTTGATATACTTATATCGGCGGAGGATGCTGGCCTTCATGTCGTCGTAGTCAGAGCCACGGAAATAGTGGTAGTCGTCGTGAGCCGGGTCAGCCCAGATGGAGTCCCACACTGCTTGGTTGACCTTTCCCTGCACAGCCTTGAGGAAGTCCTGATACGAGTCAAAGGTCTGCTCTTCGCTGTCGTTGAGTCCGTTGAGACCTACGTCCTGCAAAGCACGGCTGCCCTTGCTGGTGGCGAAGGCATAGGTGACATTCGTCGTCGTTGGCACCTTTCCCCACTGCGTGGTGACGAAACTGTTGGAGCCGTCGACAGGCATACTGCTCTCGGCAAACTTCTTGCCGTCGTGGAGCACGTCTTCCGATACCTCGCCGAGATCGATATAGAAGTCACCGCCGTAGTCGCTGGCATTGCCGGCTTGGCGTGTGTGGATAAAGGGATCCATCATCCAAAACTCCACATACTCGATGTTGGCTGTTTGGAAGTCGTTGGTGTCAAGCTTACGCATCATGCCGCCCCAGTGGCGCGTAGGATTGTTGAGCGAACCGTCGGCGGCGAGGTCTGGGTTGAAGTTGTAAGGACCACGCTCGTTGGGGTAGTAGGCAAGGTTGAGGACGGATATTGTAGATGTGGCTCCGTTGTAAGTACTTTGGTCGCGGTTGGGATAGAGTTCCTTGACGTATACCTCACGCACGTAGGGATCGCTGAGTTGGTTGAGGTCACTCTTGATGTGTCCCGGAGTGAGCGAAGAACTCAGTCGGGTGAAGAGCGGATCGATGGTGTACCAGGCAAGCTGTGAACGGTTAAAGCCTGAGCGCAGCGTAGTGTTGTCGGTGTGCTCTGGGAACATCGAAGGCACGCTTGACAGTTGCCAGTTGTAAGATGTGGAGACATCAATCTTGTCCGTTGTGTTCTCAAAGTCGTCGAGATAGGATGCGTTGTCCTGCGTGCCATGGCTCTGTCCGGCGATGAGCTGGGCAAACTCACCGGTGAAAGAGATCTGTGAAGGCTGTGTCAGATGGAGCAAAGGCAGTTTGTCGAGCATGTTGGTGAGCCACTGGCTTTCATGCTTCCAGTTGATATTAAGTCCCCACAGGGTGTTGTTGACAGGTTCGGCGCCCATCGATACCTTTGTGGTGAGTGCCTGCTCGGAGAGGTGCTGAAGCGTTCCCGAGAGTTGGAAGTTCTTGGAGAAGTCATACTCCCAGTTTATGCCGAACATCGTTTTCCGCTCTTGGGCATAGTCGCTTTGGCTCTCCAACGATACGTTGACAGCGGTACCTGCATCGATGATGCTTTGGTTGAGGATGGTTACCTCGCCGGCACTGTAGTCTACGCTATAGTCGGAACCTTCAGTCAGTTTCACGCCACCGGCAGTGACAACGACAGAACCTTGTGGCACGTTATACGCGCCGAGAGAGATGGTGTTGGCTTGTGTACCACGGAACTGCCCCTGCAATATGTATTTGTCTTTCTCGGCAATCTGCTTGGCAATGGTCTTCGTGGAGTCGTAGAGTTCGGTAAAAGCATATTTAGACGCAGTGGCAGCAGAGACACCTTTGCTTATGAGATAGTTATAGAGATAGCTGCCGAAAGGCTCAGCGGCCGGGAAGAAGACACGGCCGTCGCTGACGGTGTAGCCCTCAACGAAGTCGAAGTAGCCGTTGGAGTGTGCCTTGTTGTTATTGTCAAGACGGTCAGCACCAAGTACCTTGATGAGCGTCCGGCTCTTTACCTGCGGCTCGGGGATGTAAGAAAGATAGACACCAGTGGTGTCGCTTTGGTATTTCACGTCAAGGCGGAACTTGTCTTTCTCTACTGAGGAAGCCAGGTAGTAGACGTTCTTCATCATCAACGGCCAGTTGCCCTGTGAGGGATTGTTGCTGGTGTTCTTAAGCGATTTGACGAAGAGCGCTTTGGAGGCATCGGTGATGTCGCTGGCGAACTCACCAACCTGATAAGTGCGTCCGCCGTAGGTATACTCATAGGCGATGGCGAGCACTTGGTCGGTCTGCAAGGCTGTCTTCAACGAGACATAGCCCATCGCATTGTTGATGGTGTATTCCGATGAGGAGAGCAAGCGTGCACTTTGCAGCTTTTCATAGTCGTTGCCGCCCACAAGACCGGCACCGTCAAGTACCGAAGATGTCTGGTCGATGTCACGTGCATTGGCATATTGACTCGTCAGCGTGCTGTACTCCGTGTTGGCTTCATTCGACGGTACGGGCTGCCCCGTTGTTGTCCATTTGTTGCTGTTCACCTTGCTGTTCTCACCGAGATCGGTCAGTGCTATGATGTTACGGGTGTTGGCCGTGTTGCCACTTTTGTTTGTCACCCAAATCTCCACACGGTTGATAGTGACGCCCGTGGTGAGGTTGGGCAACGTTTTCATGGCCGCGTCGTAGTGGTCATGGAAGTAGCGGGCGAGGAAGAAGTGGCGGTTCTCTTCGTAGTCCGAGGCGTCTATCTCAAAGGGAGTGAGCTGCTTTCCGCCTGAACTGGAGACGCTCTTGGATGTACTCTTCTTCTGCGATGCAACCGTTTGCAGTTTCAATTTGCCAAACTGCATGTCTGTGCGGATACCGAAGAGGCTGCTTGAGCCTTGGATGAGCGAAGAGTTGGAGGGGAAGGATACATTGCCGGCCTCGACGAGTTTGATGATCTCATCTTCCTTGCCGTCGTATTTCAACTTCATGTTCTGCGCATCGAAGTCAAACGTGGCGTCAGTGTTGTAGTTGAGGTTGAGGTTTACCTTGTCGCCGACCTTACCGTTGACGTTGAGGTTGATCTTCTCGTCGAAGTCCATTGTGGTGGTCTTACGGTTGCGGATTGGCAGCGACGGGTTGTCGATATTCTTGAATGTAGCGCCGAACTTCAGCTCGGCAGATCCTTGTGTCTTGATGCGCACACCACCTGGACCGAAGATTTTCTCCGCCGGTCCCAGGTCGAAGTGCATGTCGGTGAAGTCGAACTTCTCCTTGCCTTTGGCTTTGTAGATTTCGTCATTCTTGCCGCGGTAATAAGCGTTGCGCCAGTTCTTCTCGCTCCACTTCATATATTCCTCGGGCGTCATCATGATGGGAGCGGCGAGATAGGTCGATCCCATCTTCGTGCCAATGATGTAGACATTGAGGCTGTCGTTGTAGGTTACATCATATTTCAGTCCGTCGGGGCGCTTTAAGTCGAGGGCACCTTGGTTCAGGTCATCGTAGGTGACAGGCATGGTGCGTTGGATCTTCCAGCGCGGGTGGAGCAGAGAGTCGGGGATGGAATCCTCATCGGCTAACAGTGGCTGTGCCTGCGCATGGATGTTGTCTTGCTTGTTTCCGACGTTTTGCCCTCTCCGGCTTTGTCTGTTTTGGTTTTGCGGCGTCTTTACCACTTGTGGCGACCGGGGCATAGCCAAGGCATAGCTGACCGTGATGACAGCCAGCACAAGCAAGACTACAATATGGTATTGACGATGTCGCAAACTACTTAATTCTTTTTAAAGCTTCCTTGACAACCATCTCCACGGCGAGGTCGGGCTGCTCGGTGAGGATGGCGACGACGACCTTCGCTGCCGGTGCAGGCGAGAATCCCAGCATTGTCAGAGCGGCAACGGCTTCGTCCTTTACGGCATTGTTCACGGCCGGAGACTCGGTGCGGCCCGATGCCACATGGAGTTCATCAGCGATACCTGATGCTGCGATCTTGTCTTTCAAGTCGACGATGATACGTTGGGCTGTCTTCAGTCCAATGCCTTTCACGCCTTTGATGAGCTTCTCATTGCCATTGGCAATGGCGTCGCAAAGTTCAGCCGGAGTGATGGAAGACAGCATCATACGGGCTGTGTTGGCACCTACACCGCTGACGCTGACGAGCATGCGATAGAGCTCGCGCTCCTGACGTGTGGCAAAGCCGTAGAGTGTGAAGTTGTCGTCGCGGCCACCGGTTTGGAGCGATTCGTGGACGAGGAGCTTCACCTCTTTCTTGCCCTGAATGGCTGTGTAAGTGTTGAGGGAAATATTCAGTGCATAGCCTACGCCGACTGCCTCCACAACGGCAAGAGCTGGTGTCAGCTCGGTCAGCTGACCATGGATATATTCTATCATTTTTCGATCGTTTTCTTATATATATATTAATGTGTGATGATAAGATAACGTGAGAGGCGGGGGATTATTGCATCGGAAAGAGGGGAAGCTGCTGCAAAGCAGCAGTGAACAGAACCCAGCAACAAAAAAAGAGAACGAGGGTAAAAGCTAAGCAGCGTAAATTTCCCTTTAGAAGTTTGGGCAGATGAAAGGAAAAACGTAAATTTGCAGGCAATTATGGGAAGAAACAAGTTTTCACAAAAAGAGATAGACAAGATCGGTAAGCTGTTGAGACTGAAGAACTCGGTCAACCGCGGTAAGCAAAAGCTCATACGCCATGAGCTGAGGGTGGATTATGAGTTCAACATCTCAGACTTCAATGAGCCGGGGAAAGCCTTCGGCGAGGAAGAGTTGCAGGATGCCGTGAAGCGTGGTGCCATTCAGATTCTTGATGATGCTACCATCGAGGCGATGAAGGCCAAGCGTGCCCGTGACAAAGCTCGGGATGAGGCTGTTCGAGAGCAGGCTGCCGTGGAAAGCGGTGAGCAGACCGACTGGAAGAAAGTCATGGAAGAATGGAATGAATGGGAAAGCGGTAAGCAACAGAATGATTAATAAATACCAATAAATTGCAAGGGAAATACTGTTTCTTAGAAAATATTGTTACCTTTGCAAGGTACAACGGTAAGCATTCGTAAGATATATAACCATTCGTAAGATATATAACCAATAATACAACCAATAAGAGAAATGAAGAAGATCAGAGCTGCTGTTGTGGGCTATGGCAATATTGGCCACTACAGCGTACAGGCGCTTGAGGCTGCGCCTGATTTTGAGATTGCCGACATCGTACGCCGTCAGGGCGACAAGGATAAGCCAGCCGAGTTGGCTGCCTACGAGGTGGTCGACGATATCGCCAAATTGAAAGATGTTGATGTGGCTATCCTTGCCACACCGACACGTACCTGCCCTGACCTTGCGGAGAAGATCGTGGCTCTGGGTATCAACACTGTTGACAGCTTCGACATCCACACGTCTATCCTCGACTATCGTACACGCCAGATGGAGAACTGCAAGAAGGCAGGCCGCGTGAGCGTCATCTCTGCAGGATGGGATCCGGGTTCGGACTCCATCGTACGCGTACTGTTAGAGAGCCTTGCTCCTAAGGGGCTCAGCTACACCAACTTCGGTCCGGGTATGTCGATGGGACACAGCGTGGTGGCGCGCTCCAAGAAGGGCGTGAAGAACGCTTTGTCCATGACCATTCCATTGGGAGAGGGCATTCATCGCCGTATGGTCTATGTGGAGTTGGAAGACGGTTACACGGTGGAGCAAGTCTATGACGAGCTCAAAGCCGACGACTACTTTGCTCACGATGAGTTGCATGTCTTCGCTGTGAAGAGTGTCGACGATGTGCGTGACATGGGTCACGGCGTGCACATGACGCGTAAGGGCGTGAGCGGCAAGACACAGAACCAGCGCTTCTCTTTCGACATGAGCATCAACAACCCGGCACTTACCGGTCAGGTGCTTGTCAACGTAGCGCGTGCCTCTATGCGTTTGCAGCCGGGATGCTACACTATGCCTGAGATTCCTGTCATCGACATGTTGCCGGGAACACGTGAGGAAGTAGTAGCTACGCTCGTCTGATCTTTAGCCTATTCGGGCAAAAACAATAAAGTCTATTATGCCAGTCGTGCATAATAGACTTTATTGTTTTTGCCCCTTTGTTTTCGAGGACTCTACTCCTTTCGCGTTCAAGGACTTTACTCTTTTGTTTTAGAAGATTCTCCTTCTTTGCTTTAGAAGACTTTGCCCTATTGCTTTTGACAACACAGCTTGATGACGTTTACTTCCGGCCAAGCCCCAAAGCGGAAGGGCACCGTCCCACCAATGCCGAGCGATACATAGAGCATTGACCTGTTCTCAACATATTTTCCTCCCCATTCGTTGTAAGCCCATTTGGCAGGTGAGAGGCGCCCCAGACGTATCTGTCCCGCATGGGTGTGGCCGGATAGTGTCAGCGCTATGTCGGTCTGATGGAGTACACCGCGCCGCCAATGACTCGGGTCATGACTAAGCAGAATCTTGAACATGCCTTTAGGTAAGTCTCCAAGCGCCTTATGCAGATCGCCATAGTCGGGGAAGGGCGGACGACTGATATTCTCTACTCCGATGAGTCCGATGGCATCGTCGCCACGATGGATGACTACGTGGTCGTTGAGCAGCAAATGCCAGCCAGCTTTCTCTTCCAAGTATTTCAGTACGTTTTGGTTGCGACGGATGTTATACTTGCTTTTATCCTCGCCATATTCACAATAGTCGTGGTTACCCATGACGGAATACACACCGTCGCGGGCACACACCTCTTTTAATATATGCTGGAAGGGAATGACTTCCTCGGCACTGACATTGACGAGATCACCGGTAAACACCACAAGGTCGGGATGCTGCTCGTTGACGATCCGTACCATCTTGTCGATGAAGCACCGGTTGCGCAGAAATGTACCGATATGGATGTCGCTGAGTTGTACGATGCGGTAGCCGTCGAACGACTTAGGCAACAGGGGAGACGTGCAGGTGGCAGTCTTCACCACGATGTGACGCCAGCCAAAGAAGAAACCGTAGGCAGCCAGCATATTCCAGACAATGGGTAACAGCAATGCCCATCGCCAGCCCACAAAAGGCCATAGTGCCAGGAACAACAGTCCTGGTATGCCGATGATAAGCACCAACCCGTAGACTAAGCGCATGAATGTGTTGTGACGAAGATGCATTTTCAATGATGAATGATGAGTGTTGAATGAAGAATGATTCTAATGTTGAATGTTGAGTGATTAGTGATGAGTGATGAGTGTTGAATTTAAAGTGATGAATTATTTAAACGTGGCAACGAGCGGCAGATGATCGCTGAAACCATTGAGATAGCGTGGGCCGAGGTAGTTGCGGCGTGGTTTCACCCCGCCATATTTCTCGTCGGGCTCCAGCAGGAAGGGCGCGTCGTGGATGTGGCAGTCGACGAGTAGTTTGGCTGATGTTGCGTCACAGAGGATATGGTCGAGGCTGCCCCACAGCCCATGATAGCGATAGGTGCCTTTAGCCCCGTGACTGCCCCGTGCTTTTTCCGACACCTCCACGAGACCATGACGGACGAGCAGTTGGAGCGTAGGATCAGTAGAATAGTCGTTGAAATCGCCTGCAATGATGATGCGGGCTTGGGGCGACAAGACTCTGACAGAATCAACAGACTGCAACAAACGATTAATGACTTTCAGCCGGTAGGGGCGGGAAGCCTGTTCTCCACCACGGCGGCTGGGTGCATGTATGGCGAAGACATGCAGTGTGTCGCCTGTCATCACCTGCCCGCAAGCATAGAGAATGTCACGAGTGGGAAGAAATCCTTTCGGTGGTGCGATGCGGATGGCGTGATAGCTGATCAGGGCAAACGAGAAAGGAGAGTAGAGTAGGGCTACGTCAATGCCACGCTCGTCGGGGCTGTCGGTCATCACATATTCATAGCCTGCGTTGCGGAGCAGTGACCGCTTGGTCAGATCATGCATCACACTGTCGTTTTCCACCTCGGTGAGAACCACCATGTCGGGGATCACCGTCGTGGAGTCCCGTTCACCACAAGAGAGGATATCCTGCCCAATGCGGTTGAGCTTGTGCCAGTAGCGTGATGGCGTCCAGTGCATCGCGGAGGTAGGCAGGAACTCCTCGTCGTGCTTGAGGCTGTCGTGCTGCGTGTCGAAAAGATTCTCGCAGTTCAGCTCCACAAAGGTGAACAGACAGATGAGCAGATACATGTCTTAATGTTGAATGTTGAGTGATGAATGTTGAGTTATTCCAATGTTGAATGATGAGTGTTGACCTATCCAACACTGACTTCCTCCCTCCCTTGGGGGGGTAGGGAGGGCTGTAGGGTTAGGGAAGTCTGTAGGGTTAGGGAGAGTCTTTCTTTCTATTCGTCCTCCAGAAACAGCGGGTCTTCCGGCGTCACCATCGTCGGCTTCTGCTCGAATTGCTTGAGGAGCGTTTCTGGCACATAGCACTTGTTGACCACGAGACGGAACATATAGTTTCGGAACCAGTTGTCGGTCATGATCAGATAGCCGTTCTGCCCATAATCTGTTCCCCAGCTGTTCTCTACTTTCCACTTCAGCGGCTTGCCTTCAGCATTGAGGTCGACGGCGGTGAGCGTCATGGCGTGCGTGGAACCACTGTCGAAAGTCTCGATGCGCTGAGCCTTGTTCATGCCGAAGGTAGTACCCAGCAGCGAACCATAGTCAAAGTTATCGGTGTCGAGATATCCGCGCTTGCGGTCGAGCTGCTTGCCCACGTCGTAGCTGGAGTACATCTTGTGTCCGTCTTTGAGTGAGGCGATGGCGAGGCTCTCAATCTCGTCCATCGGCAGGTTGAGGTATTTCCAGTTGTGTCCGTCGTAGGTGTGTCGGTCATACTCCACTTCGTAAGTCTTGTGATAAGGCCGGCGCGGGTCGTTCATCACCATGATAAACGTACCGTTGAGCGGTCCGCCCACCGTAGCCTGATAGAACGACTTCGGTGTGTAGGTCTTTGCGGGACCCACGGCCTTGCCGTTTTTGTCGCGGAAGGTATAGGAGAACTCCCTGACCGGATCACCCAGTGTCAGCGTAAGAATGTGATAGATCGTGCCGAGCATCTCGGTCTTGCGTTTCTTAATGTCGGCCGGCTTCTTACCGTCAGTGACCATACGACGCAGCTCCAGTCCAAACTCGCGCAGCTTCGACGACACCATCTTCTGCATCTGGGAGGTGTTGTCGCTGGAGAAGGTCTCCGGCATGACGTTCATTGGCACCAGTCCGTATTTCTCGCTCAAGTCAGCTACACCACAGAAAGTTCCACCGTCGCCGATGGGGTTGCGGAAGAAAAATTGCACACGCGTGTCGTCCATTGGCTTACGTGCACAGTCGATGACCCCTTGCAACATGAGGTTGGCCTTTTCCAACTGATCATAGAAGAACAGATAAGAATGAGAGAACTCCACGCGCACCGAGTCGCCGTGAGCCTTGGCAAAGTTGGCGCGCAGCACGTTGAGACCCGAGAACATCCAGCATCGGCCTGAGCTCTTCTGATCCTCGATATTTTGCTTGAGTGTCTCCACACTGAAATAGGTGTCGACCTCACCTAAGTTTTTGTAGTTCTTTGCCAGGTCGTCGATCTTGTTTGACGCGATGGCATTGGCCAAAGCCTTGTATGCGGGGTTCTTGCTTTGAGACTGCTCGATCTGTTGCAGCATCGAAGCAGAGATGCCGCCGTCGTGTGTCTGAGCCAGCATGGAGCTGGAGACAGCCACGAGGAGCACGGCCAGGATCGTTCTTTTCTTCATATTTATGAGATTATGGTTGATGTTCATGCAATGACATTGTTCATTGCAAAGGTAGCAAAAATTATGGTCTTTTCACTATATTATCAATTAAATATTGTACCTTTGCAAGGCTATAGCAAACGAATGTGAATGGATAAGAATAAATACGGACTTCTTAGTCAGATCAAATATCCTTCCGACTTGAGGAGACTCTGCGTCGATCAGTTGCCAGAGGTGTGCCGAGAACTCAGACAGGATATTATCGACGAAGTGTCGGTGAACCCCGGACATTTCGCGTCCAGTCTTGGTGTGGTGGAGATCACGGTGGCATTGCACTATGTCTTTGACACGCCCGATGACCGTATCGTATGGGATGTGGGCCATCAGGCTTACGGCCATAAGATTCTGACAGGCAGAAAGGATACCTTCTGCACCAACCGCATGATGGGTGGTGTGCGTCCTTTCCCCTCTCCGGAAGAAAGTCCATACGATACCTTCACCTGTGGCCATGCGTCGAACAGCATCTCCGCTGCGCTGGGCATGGCGGTGGCTGCCCGCAAGACGGGGCATCCTGAGCGCCATGTGGTAGCCGTCATCGGCGACGGTGCCATGAGTGGCGGGCTGGCCTTTGAGGGACTCAACAACGTCAGCTCCACGCCCAATGACCTGCTCATTGTTCTCAACGACAACGATATGAGCATCGACCATGCTGTCGGTGGCATGGAGAAATACCTGCTCAATCTCGACACCAACGAAACCTACAACCGGTTGCGCTTCAAAGCTTCGCAATGGCTCCACGCCAAGGGCTATCTCAACGACGACCGTCGGAAAGGAATCATCCGACTCAACAATGCTTTGAAGAGCGCCATCAGCCATCAACAGAATATCTTTGAGGGCATGAACATCCGCTACTTCGGGCCCTTTGACGGGCACGACGTGAAGGAAGTGGTAAGGATCATGCGTCAGCTCAAGGATATGCGAGGCCCCAAACTGCTGCATCTCCATACGGTCAAAGGCAAGGGCTACGAGCCCGCCGAGAAGTCTGCCACCATCTGGCATGCTCCCGGACGCTTCGATGCGGAAACGGGCGAGCGCATCGTACCCGATACGAGCAACGAGCCTCCAAAGTTCCAGGAGGTCTTCGGCAATACGCTGTTGGAACTGGCAAGGCGCAACCCCAAGATTGTCGGCGTGACTCCGGCCATGCCTACGGGTTGCTCGATGAACATCATGATGAAGGAGATGCCCGACCGCGTCTTTGATGTCGGTATCGCCGAGGGTCATGCCGTGACGTTCTCCGGTGGCATGGCCAAGGACGGGCTGCTGCCTTTTTGCAATATCTACAGCGCTTTTGCCCAGCGCGCCTACGACAATATCATCCACGATCTGGCTATCCTTAACCTGCCGGTGGTGCTTTGTCTCGACCGTGCCGGCCTTGTCGGCGAGGACGGTCCGACGCATCATGGCGCTTTCGACATGGCGGCCCTGCGTCCGATCCCTAACCTCACCATTGTCTCGCCGATGGATGAGCACGAGTTGCGCAGGCTGATGTATACTGCTCAGCAGCCCGGAATGGGCACCTTCGTGATCCGCTATCCGCGTGGTCGTGGTCATCTGGTCGACTGGCAATGCCCGCTTGACGAGGTTGCCGTGGGCACCGGCCGTGTCATCCGTGAGGGCAGTGACGTGGCTGTGATCACCATCGGGCCGATGGGCTGCGACGTGGAGAGCGCCATCCGGCAAATAGAAAACGAAGAGCCAAGCCGCAAAAACCGTGTGGCGCATTACGATCTTCGCTTCCTCAAACCACTCGACGACCATCTGCTCGACGAGATCGGCTCGAGGTTCAGACGTGTTATCACCGTGGAAGACGGCGTGCGCGACGGCGGCATGGGATCGGCAGTGCTTGAGTGGATGGGCGATCACGGCTATCATCCCGATGTCGTCAGGCTGGGACTGCCCGATTGCTTTGTCGAGCATGGCACCGTGGCACAGTTGCGGGAAAAGTGGGGACTGGACGTCCCAAGTATTAAAAAGACGATAGAAGAAAGTTTGAAATAGACTTATGAAGATCATCATTTCCGGCGCATACGCCATTGGTACCTATTTGGCACGGCTTCTCTCCCGCAATCAGGAAGAGATCACCGTGATCGATGACGACGAGGACCGGCTGGCCCGCATAGGCAGTGACTATGACTTGCTGACACTCCGCGGTTCTCCTTCCAGCGTGAAGACCCTCAAGGAGGCCAATGCCGGTGACGCGGACTTGTTTATTGCCGTGACACCCGATGATAATGAGAATATCAACAGCTGTATACTTGCTCACGCCCTCCACGCCCGCAAGACGGTGGCAAAGATCGACGACAGCGAGTATATGGAGCCCGACATCCAGCAGTTTTATAAGGAGTTGGGTGTTGACGAGCTCATCTATCCTGAGATGCTCGCGGCGCGCGACATCATCAACGGATTGCGCATGTCGTGGGTTCGTCAGCGTTGGGATGTGCACAACGGAGCGCTGGTGATGCTTGGCATCAAGTTGCGGGAGTCGTGCGAAATCCTCAACCGCCCTCTGAAAGACCTTTGCGGTCCCGATGACCCTTACCATGTGGTAGCCATCAAGCGCAAAGGCGAGACGATCATCCCCGGCGGTAACGACGAGCTGAAATGCTACGACCTGGCTTATTTCATGACCACGAAGCAATATATCCCCTACATCCGCAAGATCGTCGGCAAGGAACACTATGTCGACGTGAAAAACGTGATGATCATGGGAGGCGGCGCCACTGCCGTGCGTGCCGTGCTGAGTATGCCGGAATATATGAACACGAAGGTTTTTGAAGTGAACCCTGACCGCTGTGACGAACTCAACCAGTTGCTCAACGATCAGGCACTGGTCATCAATGCCGATCCGCGCGATATGGGTGTGCTGACCGATGAGGGCATCTACAATACCCAGGCTTTCGTGTCGCTCACCGGCAATGCTGAGACCAATATTCTGGCCTGCCTTGCCGCCAAGCGCATGGGTGTGCGCAAGACCGTGGCCATGGTCGAAAGCATGGACTACGCCAGTATGGCTGAGAGCCTCGACATTGGTACGATCATCAACAAGAAGGCTATCGCTGCCAGCCGCATCTATCAGCTCATGCTCGATGCCGACGTGATGAACGTCACCTTCCTGCTGTCGGCCAATGCTGACGTGGCGGAGTTTATCCCCAAACCCGATTCCAAGGTGACGCGGAAACCTGTCAAGGATCTCGGCCTGCCACAGGGTATGACCATCGGTGGCCTCGTCAGAGACGGAGAGGGTATGCTGGTGTCGGGCAATACACAGATACAGGCCGGCGACGACGTGGTGGTGTTCTGCCACAACGTCAACATGAAGAAGATCGAGAAGTTCTTCAATTGATGGACTTCATCTTTTGGATGTCTTTAGAAAAGCTATAAGAAATAGGAGACTGCAGGTGTGATTAACTTTAAAATCATTTACAAGATACTGGGCTCGCTGCTTTTCCTGGAAGCGTTTATGATGCTCACGTGTTTGGGCATCGCTCTGTACTTTGGTGAGGAAGACACCTTTGCCTTCCTCGTCTCTATTGTCGTCACCGTGCTGTGTGGTATCCTCCTCGGATATAAGGGACGCAATGCCGAGAACATCATGTCGCGCCGTGACTCTTATCTGGTCGTCACGCTCACGTGGACGCTGTTCTCACTCTTTGGTACGATACCTTTTCTGGTGGGTGGTTACCTCCACAGTTTCACTGACGCCTACTTCGAGACGATGTCGGGCTTCACCACGACAGGAGCCACGATCATCGATGATGTGGAGATTTTGCCCCACGGCATCCTGTTCTGGCGGTCGTTGACCCACTGGATAGGCGGTTTGGGAATCGTGTTCTTCACCATTGCCGTGCTGCCGCAGGTGGTCGGTGGAAGCACGAAGGTGTTTGCCGCAGAGGCCACCGGGCCGATCAAGAGCAAGCTCAGTCCACGACTTTCGACGAGTGCCAAATGGATCTGGCTCGTCTATCTGTTCATCACCTTCGGCTGCATGGCCGGTTTCATGCTCTTTGGCATGAATTGGTTCGAGGGCATCAACTACGCTATGTCGACGGCGGCCACGGGTGGCTACTCGATCTACAACGACAGTATCGAGCATTTCCATTCGCTGGGAATGGAGTATACGGCCACTTTCTTCTGCTTCATCTCGGGTGTCAACTTCACGTTGTTCTATTGTGCTGTGGCCAAGCAAAAGGTCAAGTCGCTGTGGCGCGACACCGAGTTCCGGCTTTATCTGGCGCTCACTGCACTTTTCACCGGCTTCATCATGATGGAGCTTATCGCGCGCAACCACTATGGTTTGGAGCATGCCTTCCGGTCCTCGCTGTTCTCCGTGGTGTCGTTTATGACGACGACGGGACTGTTCAACGACGATGCGGGCAAATGGCCCCACGTCACGTGGGTCGTTCTGGCCCTGTGTATGATGGTCGGCGGTTGCTCTGGCAGTACGGCAGGTGGCATGAAATGCGTGCGCATCTCCATGCTCTTCAAGGTGCTGCGCAATGAGTTGCGCCAGCGCCTCCATCCTCATGCCGTGCTACCGTTGAAAATCGGCGGGGTGAACATCACCTATCCTCAGCGCGTCTCGCTGTTGGCGTTCTTTACTGCCTATCTGTTGCTCATCTTCATCTCGGCTTTTGTGATGATAGCAGCGGGCATTGACAACACCAATGCCATCACCATCGCCATGAGCTGTATCGGCAATGTGGGACCGACATTGGGCTTGGAGATAGGACCTACGATGTCGTGGTCGATGCTTCCCGACTTCGCCAAGTGGATCTGTACCATCATGATGCTCTTCGGCCGTCTGGAGATCTTCTCAGTGATCGTTTGTCTCACTCCATCGTTCTGGACGAAAAATTAGCAAGATAGTGTCATGTTTTGATAATTGAGGCAGTATGATGTCGCTTGTATTTACGTAACTTTGCAGTGTAAAAACGTATATACAAATAGACATTAATAAACTGATAAGATATGAAGCCATTACGTTTTAAGCCATTGCTGAAGCAGACACTTTGGGGTGGCAACAAGATCATCCCGTTCAAGCATCTCCACGATAATCTCGAAAACGTGGGAGAGAGCTGGGAGATCTCCGGTGTTCCCGGTAATGAAACCGTCGTCAGCGAAGGAGAATATGCCGGTCAGCCGCTGAGTGCTGTTGTGGCAGATATGAAAGAGAAACTGGTGGGTGCTGCCAACTATCAGCGTTTCGGCAACGAGTTTCCATTGCTCATCAAGTTCATCGATGCCGCTCAGCCTCTGTCCATTCAAGTGCATCCGACCGACGGGATTGCCCACAAGCAGGGCAAGGAGCGCGGAAAGACCGAGATGTGGTATGTCATGGACTCTGATCCTGACGCCAGCATGCTCGTGGGACTGAAGAAGAAGATCACCCCGGAGGAGTATAAGGAGATGGTAGCCAACGACACGATCGTGGACGCCATCGACCACTACGGCGTGAAGGAAGGCGACTGTTTCTTCCTTCCTGCCGGCCGCATCCATAGCATCGGCAAGGGCTGCTTCCTCTGCGAGATCCAGCAGACGAGCGATGTCACCTACCGTATCTACGATTTCAAGCGTAAAGACAAGAATGGCAACTACCGTCAGCTCCACACCAAGGAGGCTGCCGAGAGTATCAGCTACACCGTGCTGCCCAACTACCGTACGGAATATGTTCCCGAAAAGAACAAAGGCATCACACTGGTGCAGTGCCCTTATTTCCACACGCTGCTCTACGATCTGAGCAGTCCTGTGACGATTGACATCTCGGCCCTGGACAGCTTTGTCATCACCATCGTCACCAAAGGCAGTGGCAAGCTCACCGACAACGAGGGCAACGTCATCGACGTGCAGGCTGGCGACAGTCTGATCTTCCCGGCTGCCACCAAGCAGATCAAGACCGAGGGAAGAATGAAACTCATTGAGACTTACGTGTAAGCAAAGCGTAAAAACGATTAGATAGATCATAGCGAAATAGCAAGCAGGGAGTGGACTGCTTGCTATTTCTTTTTACAAAATACCTTCCGCTTCAACTTGCAATCTAGAGAAGAGAAAATCGTTTTTCTCTCCTCAAAACCACAAAATGCCGTCGCCTCCCATCAATTTTTGTTGAGTCAAGGGTAGAAAAAGGTACTTTGACATGCTCATCTCGGTTAGATGACCCGGTCATCTCGGTTAGATGATCCGATCATCTCGGTTGTTTGATAGGGTCAAAAAGCCTTTCTGACCAAAAATTCTCTAGAGAATATTGCGAGAAAAGCCCTTCCTAATTATCATAGGAAACGTATATATTCATAACTTACTGATTATCTGACAGATACAAAAATACGCTATTTTTCGCAAAAATCAGGCCAAGGAGGTCTTCGTCCAAAAGAATCGATTCTCAGAGCCTATTTTCTGTCAGAAAAAGCAACAAAGGGAAGAGCCGACTCTGTTGGTTCTTCCCTTTGTATAAGTGGTGATTATTCTTTGTGATCCTTGATGGCTTTCATCACCAGTCCGGTGATCTCCTCTGAAAGCTCCGGGTTGTCGTTGATCAGTTTGATGGTAGCGTCGCGGCCCTGAGCCAGTCGGCTGCCGTTGTAGCTGAACCAACTGCCGCTCTTCTGGATGATGTTGTATTCCACACCGAGGTCCACGAGCTCACCGGCCTTGTTGATACCCTGGCCGAAGAGGATGTCGAACTCAGCCTTGCGGAAAGGAGGCGCTACTTTGTTCTTCACCACCTTCACACGTACGTGGTTGCCATATACCTCGTCGCCGTCCTTGAGCTGACTGGTACGACGGATGTCGAGACGTACCGAAGCGTAGAACTTCAGCGCATTACCACCCGTGGTGGTCTCCGGATTGCCAAACATCACACCGATCTTCTCACGCAACTGGTTGATGAAGATGCAGCAAGTGTTGGTTTTGGAGATCGTGCCGGTGAGCTTGCGCAAAGCCTGACTCATCAGTCGGGCCTGCAGGCCGACGGCAGAGTCGCCCATGGTGCCCTCGATCTCTTTCTTCGGCGTCAGCGCGGCGACAGAGTCCACGACGAGGATGTCCACAGCCGAGGAGCTGATGAGCTGGTCGGCGATCTGCAGAGCCTGCTCACCGTTATCGGGCTGAGAAATCCAAAGGTTGTCAACGTCCACGCCGAGTTTCTCGGCATAGAAACGGTCGAAGGCGTGCTCAGCGTCGATGAAGGCAGCGATGCCGCCCTGCTTCTGTGCCTCGGCAATGGCGTGGATGGCCAATGTCGTCTTACCGGAAGACTCAGGACCATAGATCTCGATGATACGGCCACGGGGATAGCCGCCAACGCCTAAGGCACAGTCCAAGCCGATGGATCCTGTTGGGATGACCTCCACGTTCTCCACCTTCTCGTCGCCCATGCGCATGATGGAACCCTTGCCAAAGTCCTTCTCGATCTTTGCCATGGCCTCCTGAAGTGATTTCAGTTTGCCTTCACGCTCTTTCTTATCTTGTGCTGCCTTCTCTGCAGCCAGTTCTTCTTCTGTTTTTGCCATTTCTGTTGTTGTTGTCTGTTTGTGGTATTATGGAATGTTTACAGCTCCAGGTCGCCGTCGTGAACCTCGTGCCAGGGCAATCCCTGCTCACCGATCACCTTCAAGAACGGATCGGGGTCGAACTCCTCAACGTTGTACACGCCTGGTTTGCGCCAGATGCCTTTTAGGAACATCATGGCGCCGGTCATGGCCGGTACGCCGGTGGTGTAGCTCACGCCCTGCATGCCTGTCTCCTTGTAAGCGTCCTGATGCTTGCAGTTGTTATATATATAATAGGTGTGCTCCTTGCCGTCTTTGATGCCACGGATGCGACAGCCGATGGAGGTCTCGCCATTGTAGTTCTCGCCGAGATCCTGTGGATTGGGCAACACGGCCTTGAGGAACTGCAGAGGTACGATGTTCACCTTCACAGTCTTGCCTGAGCCGTCGGCGAGCGGAGCCTCGTAGGTCACCTCGTCGATGCGTGACATGCCGAGGTTCTGAATGCAGTCGAGATAAGTCAGATACTGCTGTCCGAAGGTCATCCAGAAGCGTGCGCGGCGGATCGTCGGGAAGTTGATCACCAGACTCTCCAGTTCCTCGTGGTGCATGAGGTAGCTCTCACGTGGCCCGATGTTGGGGTAGGTGAGTGCCTTATGCACGGCGAGCGGGTCAGTCTCAATCCATTTGCCGTTCTCGTAGTAGAGACCTTTCTGCGTGATCTCACGGATGTTGATCTCCGGGTTGAAGTTGGTGGCGAAGGCCTTGTGGTGGTTGCCGGCGTTGCAATCCACGATGTCGAGGTCAATGATCTCGTCGAAGACATGCTTGGCAGCGTAGGCGGTGAACACCTGGCTCACGCCCGGGTCGAAGCCGCAGCCGAGGATGGCGGTGAGTCCGGCCTTCTTGAAGCGGTCGCGGTAAGCCCACTGCCAGCTGTACTCAAAGTGAGCCTCATCCTTTGGCTCGTAGTTGGCGGTGTCGAGATAGTTGACGCCGCAGGCCAGACAGGCGTCCATGATGGTCAGATCCTGGTAGGGCAGGGCGAGGTTGATGACCAACTCCGGCTTATAGCTGCCGATGAGTTGCTTGAGCTGCTCCACATCATCGGCGTCGACCTCAGCAGTCTTGATGTCCATCTTGTATCCTTTGTCGTGGATAGCCTTGACGAGTTTGTCGCACTTATCCTTGTGGTGGCTGGCGATCATCAGCTCAGAGAAGACGTCCTGGTTCTGTACCATCTTGAAGGCGCAGACCGTAGCCACACCTCCGGCTCCAATCATTAATACTCTACTCATAGTTATATTCTTTTCTTGTTGTTTTGGCTTTAGTGTGAGCCCAAAGGCTCCGGTCTTGCTGTCGGCTTAGTCCTCAGTCTTCAACTCGTCGGCTTTGATGCCGAGCGCGTTCATCAGCGAGTAGCCGAGAATCTCCTGGCGGAAGTTGCCGCCGGGCATGGGCTGCATGGCGAAAACGGTGATGCGCTTGTCGTCGGGGGCGTCGTGCAAGGCATGGCTCACGAGGTCGTAGCTTTCACCCTCCTCGCCGTTGGGGATGATCATCAGCCGCCGTACCTCGTCGTGTTCAAGGATCGTGCGAATGGCATCTTGCAGGTAGTCGTCCTTGGCGACCATGCTGCCTGTGGGATAGGCGTTGACGAGAAACTCTCCGAGCTTGTCGTCGCGGAAGGCCTGCGCGTTGAGCTCGGTGTCGTAGACCGAAGGCGAGAAGTTGTCGAGCTGTTTTTTGCTCTTGTCGTGGAGCAAGACCAGCTGCGTCTCGTGCGTCTTGCTGTCCTCGCGCAGTCCGCCGTCGAGGGCAATGTCTACGGCCCAGCGGCTGAGATCAGCCTTAGGGATGCGGCGGCCTACCATCCGCTCGAACTGTACGCTCAGGCGGAAGGTGACGAGGTCGATGTAGTCGGCATCGGCCAAAATGATGTTTTCGCTAAGTTTTACGTTTTGGGTATTTGGCATGTTCATATTGCAAAGGTACAGCAAACGTTGGGAATATCAAAGGAAAACATCATTTTTTTATTCCATGAAACAGCAATGAAGCAAGGCGAAAAGCCGGTTGTCAATAGACGCTTTCCACCGTATATCCCTGAGCCTTCAGCGTGGCGAGGATGCCATCATTGCCTCCTAACGCTGACGCGGGGAGCACGAAGAAGGTAGGCTTGCCGGTCATGAAGGTCACCATCTTTGCTGTCCAGGCTTTGATGTCAGGTTTTGTGCCGATGGTCAAAGCATTGGCGGCAGAGGCTTCCATATCCTTGTTGTCGAAGGCTGCCACGCTTTTGTCCACCTTGAACAGTGCAGCATTGGTGTTCTCAAGAAAGGCTGCGAGCTCAGCAGCCTGTTTCTCCGGCGAGATGGCTTTCAGAGTGTTGACATATTCGTCGGCCTCGGTGAGTCCGTAGACGGGTTCCCCGTTGCGGCGGGCCTGCGCTTCGAAATACTCATTGAAGGAGTGTGTCGGGTCGTATTCGCCCATGTGGTTGGCGACGAAGAGCAGTTTGTAGAAGTCGGAGAGGACAGCCAACGGCATCTTGCCATTGTAGCGTCGCTGGTTGTAAGGGCTGTTCCAGGAAACTTCAGTGTATTTCTTGAGGAAGCTGTCAAGCAGTTTCACCTGTGCGGGCGTGAGCAGTGAGGAGAGCGTCTTGCCCTCCGGCAGTCGCTCGGCGTCGCTGATGGCCGAGGCATAGGGTGTGCGGTCCATGTCCTCAACGAGCTGTTCGGTATTGGTGAGGGCGTCCTTGACAGCACTGACATTGGCCACGACACCTAAAGGATTGATGTAGGGATGCGAGGCGATGATGTATGAGGGCTTCAGACTGTCGCCGGAGATCTTGTAAAGGAGTTGGGCGTTTGCCTTAACAGCGAGACAGCAGATGGCCATCGCGATGATCAGAATTCTTTTCATTGTATGGTTTAAAATGTTGGATGAATACTTCGGAAATCAGTTCAGCGATGTGTTGTTGACGTTGTTGTTTGAGAGCGATTCGTTAGATTGCTTGTTACAGTGCTCAATAAACGCCTTCAGGTCCTTTTCGATCTGATGATATTGCGGTGAGCGCAGGAAGCCGGCGTTTTTCTTGAGCATGGAGGTGATGTCGACCAGACTGTTGGTATAGCACGAGAGCTCATTGCGCCGCTGTGTGCCGTGTACGCTTTCGCGTGCGATCTCGCTCTGCCGTTGCCTGACGAGTTTGTCGCAGACCTTGCCGAGCATCGGCACGACGACCTTGTCGAAGAGGTGGTGCCCCTGGATATACATGTAGGTATTGTCGGGCGTGACCCCCAATTCTGTCAGACTAACCTCTACTTGCTGATAGCTTTTCTTCTCATCGGGATGGATGCGCCACAGTTGTGCTACTTTCTTCTCAGCTTTTTGCTTGACTCTGCTGATGGGTTCCCAAGGGTGGGAAAGGGAGAAGCCGCCGGGCTCGATGATGCGCAGAAAGTCGGTGAGCGTGAACTCGTTGTAGTCGGGTGTGCGGTAGTACCAGATGTTCCAGACAAAGAGCGGATAGATGGCACGGGAATATTGCCGCAGATACTCCTCCATGTCGAAGATGCTGTGATCATTGAGCGTTACGGCAACGCAAACCTCGTGGAGAGAGGGAGCGTAGCACTGCATGTTCTCAATGGCGTAGGCGTAGGTGTGGAAAACGTAAGGATTGGAGATGACAGCGCGTGAGGTCTCGGTCTTGCCCTGGATGAGATAGTCGTAGTCAGCGTCGACACAGGCAATCATGCTCTGTCCCGTCTTGCCGGAAAGCAGGCGCATGAGCACGGCTTTCTTGCCCCGCTCAAGATGTTGCATCCTCGATGGCAGCATGATCTCGAAGTAAAGACAGTCACTCTCAAACTGACTGAGAATCTGCCGCCAGAAGAAGACGTCGTCGTAGCTTTCGACGTAAGCGACGACTTTCTTGCGTGCGCGTTTCGATTGCAGCCGGTTGGCCGCCTCGAAATAGCTGGAGGTGAGGTTATCCCTTAATCTTTTCATGACTTTAGTCCTCCACAGTGATGTCGCTGACCTCGGTGACCTTGTCCATCCATCCGTTCATGATCACGGCGGGAGAGTGGGTGGAGAGGATGATCTGCACGTTGGGGTTGAGGCGGAGAATGAGGTCGATAAGCTGCTTCTGCCATTCCACGTGCAGGCTCACCTCGGGCTCGTCCATGAAAAGCACGTAGTTCTTGCGGTCCTCCACCAACACGGTGAGCAGGATGACGAGGATCTGCTTCTCGCCGCTGGAGAGCTGGTAGGGGAGGAGCGTCTCACCGATCTGCGTGAACTTGATCTCGTTTTCCGTGCGGATGATCTTCTTACCGGTTTCGGCAAAGAGGCTGTCCATGATGTCCTGGAAGTCCTTCTTCGATTGCGAGAGTGCCTGTGCTTTCTCGGCGGCGTCGGGCTCACCACTCTGCAAGGTGGCGATGATGCGGTTGCCGATATTGACCTGATAGTCGAGATACTTCCTTTGCAGTAGAAAGATTTGCCAGTCCATCTCGGTGGCCAAGGTGAGTCCCATCTTCGTCACCGCGTCGGAGTTGATGATCGGGCGGTCGAAGCTGCGGATGATGTCGAAGCGGATGAGGCGTGCGTCCTCCGGCTCCACTTTCAGATGTACGCCCTTGAGCAGATGGCTGGGGAAGTCGCCACCGGATGAGAGACCCTTGACCACCTTGTTGAGAATGGTCGACTTGCCCACGCCGTTAACTCCGCTGAGAATGTTAACCTGCCGGTCGAGGTCCCAAATGATATGCTTGCGTCCGCTCCAGAGGGCGTCGATCTCTATCTGCTTGATATAGTCTGCGTATTTCTGCATAGCTGTTTCGGTCTTTTCTTTTGGCAAATATAAGGAAAATATCGGTAAGTTGTATCGCTAAAAGGCAATAATTAGTAACTTTGCATATGAATTTAGCTATAATGAAAGAATTCAATGTGAGTGATAAATAGTTTGAAAGATGAGTGAAAAGAAAAGGCGGATGTCAGCAGCGATGACGTTCGTTGTGCTCTTCGGCATGGTGAGCTTGTTCTCGGATATGACCCACGAGAGTGCAAACAGCATACGTGGAGCGTTCCTCTCGTTGGCCGGAGCGTCGGCAGCAGTCATTGGCTTCGTGTCGGGACTCGGTGAACTGGTAGGCTATGGTTTGCGCTATGTCTTTGGACGGCTGACAGACCGGACGAGGCGCTATTGGCCGATGGTGCTCTTCGGCTATGCGCTCGACGTGGTGGCTGTGCCGGCCTTGGCGCTTGTCGGCCGCAATGGCTGGGTGCTGGCGTGTGCGTTGCTCATCATTCAGCGGTTGGGCAAGGCTATCAAGAAACCGGCCAAAGACACGGTAATGTCTTTCGCTGCCTCACAGGAAGGAGTGGGGAAGAGTTTCGCCATTCAGGAGTTGCTCGACCAGATTGGTGCCGTGCTCGGACCGCTGTTGCTCTATCTCATCATGCTCTTTCAACACAGCGACGACACGTTCAGCGACTACCGCATGTGCTTTGCCTTCCTCGCCATACCGGGCACCATCACCTTATTATTATTATGGCTGACGTATAAGCGCTTCCCGCATCCAGAGAACTTTGAGCCGGAGCCGAAGGAGTATGTTCCCTTTCGTGTCAGCAAGCGCTTTGTGGTGTATATCCTTGGCATCAGCCTCTTTGCCTTTGGCTTTGCCGACTATTCGCTCATCGTCATGCACTTCTCGCGTCAGCATCTCTTCACGGCTGCCGTCCTGCCGCTGCTCTATGCGTTGGCTATGCTCACCGATGCGGCTTCCGCCTTTGTTTTTGGCTGGCTCTTCGACCGCCATGCCCGTTTGTCATTGGTCGTCTCCACATTAGTGGCCGCTCCCTTTGCCGTATTCGCTTTCTTGGGCAGTGACGTGGCGAGTGTCGTCACCGGCGTAGTGCTGTGGGGTATAGGCATGGGCGCGCAGGAGTCCATCCTCAAGGCTGCCGTGGCAACGATGGTGCCCAAGCGCAGCCGCGCCACGGGTTACGGCATCTTTGAGTGCTGTTTCGGTGCAGCTTGGTTCTTGGGCAGTTGGCTTCTCGGTATGCTCTACGATCAGTCGCTCGTGGCTATGGTCATTGTCAGCGTTGCCGCCCAACTACTTGCCGCAATCGTGTTTTGGTGGGAGGCACCGAAGGGGAAATAAATGGTAACAGATGAGCCATGCACTTGGGTGGGGTAGGAAATACAAAAATCCTGGTAGAGAAGTTGAAAATACAATCTTTGTAGGATGCCTGAATGAAGAATGCAGTGAATATGTCGTATGAACAAGTAGCGTGAGGAATCTATAATAATATAATGCCACATGGACAAGCGCTGTGCGCCATGATTTTGTTAATCATAACTAAAACTTTCGAGTATTATGATCTTTTTATAAATCGTAATTTATAAATTCGCTATATTTGCATAAAGTTTTAATTATGATTTAAACCGATGGAGAAACTGATAGAACGTCCGTATTATATCAATATGATTCGTCCTTTTGTCGGAAAGAACGTTATCAAGGTTCTGACAGGCCAACGCCGAGTAGGAAAGAGCTGCATCCTAAAGCAATTGGCCAATAAAATAGTGCAGACCAATGCTGATGCCCATATTATATCTATCAACAAGGAATTGGAGGACTTCGCTTTCATTCATACACATGAAGATCTGAGCAAATACGTGGGTGGGCAACTCAAGGCAGGGGCAGACAACTACCTTTTCATTGATGAAATACAGGACATAGAGAACTTTGAGGTTACGCTTAGAAGTCTGCAGGCTTCAGAGGCTTGCGACATCTACATCACTGGCAGTAATGCCAAGATGTTTTCCAGTGAGCTGTCTACACATCTCTCCGGTCGTTATGTGGAGTTTCATATTCACAGTCTCAGCTACGAAGAGTTCTTGACGTTCCATCATCTGGAACCTTCTAATAAATCGTTGAGAGACTATTTGTTGTATGGGGGTATGCCTTATCTTACCAATCTGCCTCTTGAGCGTGATGTCGTTTTTGAGTACCTGCAGAATGTCTATAATACCATACTTCTTAAAGATGTGGTTAAACGTGAGGGCATCCGTAATGTTGAGTCCTTGGAGACTTTAGCTCTATACACAGCTGACAATGTAGGGAACCTGTTCTCAGCAAATAACATCAGCAAATACCTCAAATCTCAGCATGTTAAAACTTCACCCGTACAAATCATTAACTATCTGCGTGCTATGCAGAATGCTTTTTTGATACAGAAGGTAAGACGAGTGGACATCAATGGCTTACGTATGTTTGAAATTGGAGATAAATACTATTTTGAGGACCTGGGACTGCGCAACTGCCGTCTAAGTACTTCTGTCCGGCAAGACATTAACAAACTCATAGAAAATGCCATTTACCTATATCTCTGTCAACAACGTTTCAAAGTGTTTACGGGACAAATGCCAGATGGTAAGGAAATAGACTTTGTCGGGCTTCATGGCGATCGTCGAATCTATGTACAAGCTTCTTATCTTATGATGGACGAGGCTACACGCAATCGTGAGTTCGGCAATCTAAAATCGATCAGCGACAACTATCCCAAATATGTTGTCAGTCTGGACGATTGGACCAGCGGCAGTAACGTTGAAGGTATACAACATGTCCACCTCGGCGAATTCTTGCGGATGAAACTGACGTAAAGACATTGTATCTCAGCCTTTATACTGATCAATGCCGCACGCGCTTGACGTGGTGGCTGTGCCGGCCTTGGCGCTTGTCGGCCGCAATGGATGGGTGCTGGCATGTGCGTTGCTCATCATTTCGCCCTTATATTCCCCAGTCTGCCATAACCCACCAATGCGACAAGTCCGATTCCCCCGGTTAGAAGAAAGGCGACATGAAAATGCGTGAGGACAGGAGCGGAAGGCAGGAACATCAACGAGCAACGCAGTGAGAGTGTCCCGAAGGCAATACCCAGTCCCGATGCCAGCTGAAGCATAGTGCTGTAGAGCGTGTTGGCGGAACTCATCCACTCCTGCGGCATTTCCTGATAGGCAAGTGTGTGGAGCGTACTGAACTGAACCGAACGGAAGCATCCCATCAGGAAGAGACAGAGCAATGTGAGCGTAAGGGGCAGAACACTGCCGACCAAGGCACAGCAGGCCGTAGAGACAGAGAGCAACAGTGCGTTGGCAAACAGGATGTTGCGGAAACTCCACCGACGCATCATCCACACCGTGGCAGGCTTTGTCAGAAGATTGCCCAGCATTAGTGTCAGCAGCATCAGTCCAGAATGGAAGGCATTCAGGTGTAAAGCATCCTGAAACATTAACGGAAGCAGGTAAGGGGCAGCCCCAATGACCATAACGGACAGCAATCCCCACGACATGGGAATACCGAAACTGCGCACACGCATCACAGAATAGTTGATGAGTGGCTGACTAATCTTTTGCGAATGAAGCACATTGACTACCAGTAGCAATCCTCCGCCCAACAGCAGCCCCAGTCCCTCAAGCCATGCCCTGTCACCACCGCCCACTCGCTCAAGTCCATACATGATGGCTGCAAAGGCAATGGCACTAAGCAGGAATCCCCACACATCGAGCTTCCGCCTTACCATACCGGGCGAACGCCTTGGCATATAGCGAAGCGAAAAGAAGAAGACTGCCATACCAACGGGGACATTGATAAAGAATATCCAATGCCATGAAAGCCAAGTTGTGAGCGCACCGCCGACAAGCGGACCTACGACCGGAGCCACGAGCCCCGGAGTCGTTATCCATGCAATGACACTTACAAGTTCCTTTTTCTTGCAGTTTCCCAAGACGGCAAGCCGTCCCACAGGCACCATCATCGCTCCTGTCATGCCTTGTAGGAAGCGCATCAAGGCAAAGGAGACCACATCCCTGCAGAAGGCGCACAGCATGGAGAAACACACAAACCCTATGACCGCCAGTGAGAAGATAACACGAGTGCCGAAACGCTCTGCCATCCAGCCGCTGAGAGGGATAAATACCGCCATTGCCATCATGTAGGAAGTAACACCAATACCCAGGTCGCTGCTGGCAACATGAAAGTCTGCCGCCATCTGCGGCAATGCCGTAACCAAAGCGGTGGAGTCAACGTACTCTATGAAAAAAACTGATGCCACAAGGATGATAATCCTCTTCAATCTCTTATCCATATCGGATACAAAGGTAAATAATTATAGTAGGCTCCACGCCAATTTTCATCGGTGCTTATTTCTTCTTTTAGAAGACAAAGGGGGCGTTATTCGTTACTGCTAATCTTGCCCAATATGGTTGTTGTTTTCATAGCTTACGCCCGAGAAGGAGAATGTCCACCTCTGCGAATTTTGCTACACCCTGTGGTAGGTCTCACTGAACGGCTGGCGGTAGCGGTCGCCCCATACACCGTCGGGTAGACGTACACCACAGGTGATGACCATGTTGATCTCTACCTTACGGGGCAAGCCGAGTGCCTTCTTGACCAGTAGGCTGTCGAAGCCTTCCAGCGGACAAGTGTCATATCCTGCCTCGCTCATGGCCAGCATGAAGGTCTGTACGGCCAGTGCGCAGCTCTTGTGCACCACCACACGCACATCACCTTCCGACACTTGGCGTACGATAGGGCGGCTCAGGCCAACGAGCTGAGCCAACAGTTTGCGCACCAAGCCCCAAAGTCCGAAGCCGCGCGAGTAGAGGAAGGGCATCACCTTTCCATAGTAAGTGTCCCATTTCTTGATGCGCTTCTCCTGCTTCTCCTTCGGTGCATGACGTCGTTGGTTGCCCTCTTCAAACTTCCGGGTAGCTTCGGCGTGCTGCTTGTAGAGATCCTGTCGTGTGACGAAGACTACCATCTCCTGCGCCGAGCGTGCTGTGAGCTGGTCGAGGCAGGCATGGGCGAGCTTCTCTAATACAACTTTGTCGGTCACATGGTAGGCTTCCCACAACTGCATGTTGGAACTCGTCGGAGCCAGCGTTGCCATCTTAATGCATTCTTTCACCCGTTCCGGATCAAGTGGCTTCTTTGGATCGTAGTGCCGGATGGCACGGCGGTGGTCAAGTATTTCTTGTAAACTCATAGTTGAATCGTTTATTGATGATGGTGCAAAGGTAGGGAAAAGAACGTTATGAGTGCTTGTTCATTAAGACTATTTAAGACGTTCGTTGAGCCTATATAAGCGAAAAATAGTAGGAAACAGGAAACCTTTTACTATCTTTGCATTATAATAACAATTAAGTTGTAAGAAAGATGAAAAGAATAGCTTTCATGATGGCATTGTGCCTTGCAGCCAGTACCACGTATGCACAGAGTCAAAATGCAACGGTCAGCCATGCCGACTCGCTGCGCATGGACAGCATTGTGCATGCACTGCCAGAGGTGATGGTCAAAGGCGATCGCCCCATCGTGAAAGTAGTGGGCAGCAAGCTGACCTACGATATGCCACTGCTGCTCAAGAAGGAGAGCGTGGACAATGTCTATGACGCGCTGAAGCTCATCCCCGGCGTGACTGACGACAATGGCTCGCTCACGTTGGCGGGCAATACCTTTAATGTACTGATCAACGGCAAGCACTATCAGATGGATGCCGCTCAACTCAACGCACTGCTGAAGAGTCTTCCTGCCAGCAGACTGAAGCACGCCGAGGTAATGTACACCACGCCGGCCCGCTATGAGGTGCGTGGGGCGAGCATCAACCTCGACATCGCCTCCGACAGTTCACAGCCCGACGGATGGCAGGGAGAACTCACGGGAGCCTGGAACCAACAGCATGAGGCGATGTGGAGCGAAAAGGCCGGACTGATCTATCATAAAGGAAAACTCGACTTCGATGTGAACTATCAACTCAATCATGGCAAGACCTACAGCATAACTGACGAGACCTCGCTTCACCATCTCGATGACGGGACGACACACGACATTGAGACGCATGAGGCGCAGCGCAGTCGCGATCACGAGCATCTGTGGCGTATGGGGCTTGACTATGCCTTTACCGACAATCATCGGCTGAGTCTGAGCTACACCGGTAACTACGACACGGAACACGCATGCGAGGACGTGATGGGTAACGTGATGGCTACCAATGCTTATCGGACAAGAAAGACCATGCACGACGTGATGCTCGATTACCAGTTGCCTACGGGTACGAGGGTCAACGTGGAATACACCTATTATAATACGCCCTCGACACAGCAGCTCACCAGCACGCTGCCTACGGGTGAGCTCCACTTCGACACCGATGAGCACCAGCGCATCAACCGTTGGAAGTTCCACCTCGGGCAGGAGCACAGCCTTGCGGGCGGATGGGGACTCAACTACGGCGTGCGTTATAGTCTTACCAATGACCACAGTTGGCAGACGTTCACGCCGACGGGCGACAACACCGCCGCCCATCCCGCCGATTCGTACAGCCGTCAGAACGAGGACATCGTCAACATCTATGCCGGCACCAACGGCAAGATAGGAGAAAAACTCGACTTCGAGGCTTCGCTGGCCGCCGAATACTATCACTCGCCGGTCTGGCACCAGTGGAATGTCTATCCCACGCTCTCTCTGACCTACATGCCCAATAGCAGTCACATGCTCCAACTCAACTTCAGCAGCGACAAAAAGTTCCCGGACTACTGGACGCTGCAGAGCTTCACGACGTACAGTAACGGTGGCTACAATGAAGTGGTGGGCAACCCAAGTCTGAAGCCGTCGAGTGACTATCAGACGCAGCTGGTCTATGTGCTGCACAACAAATATCAGTTCGTGGTGTGGTTCAACTACACCGACGATTACTTCACGCAGACACCTTATCAGCGCCACGACCGGCTGACTGTGCAATACAAGTACCTCAACTTTGACTACTCGCAGCAGTGGGGCTTGCAGGCTTCCGTACCCCAGCACTTCGGCAACTGGCTTGACAGCCGTCTGAGTGTCCTCGGCGTGTGGATGAAGGAGAAGTGCTCAGCATTTTATGACATTCCCTTCAACCGCGACATCGCTTGGGTGATGGTCAACCTGCGCAACAACTTCACGCTTGTGCCTGAGCATCTCTATATCAACCTCGACGGCATGATACGCTCCAAGGCCCATCAGGCCATCTACGACCTGCCTGCCTCGGGCAATGTCGATGTGGGACTGAAATACATCTTCTGGAAGAAGCGGGCCACACTCCACGTGTTCTGCAACGACATCTTCCAGACTTTCGGCATCGACCCTGTCATCCGCTACGGCAACCAGAATATGAAGATGGACTTCTCGTGCTACCGGCAGGTGGGCGTGTCGCTGGTCTATAAGTTTGGAGGATACAAGGACAAGAGCAAAGAAGTCGACACGTCGAGGTTTAAGCAATGAGGTGGAGAAGCATACTTATCGCCATCGCCATCGCACTGTTGGCCGTCACCGGCCTGCAGTGCTTTTGGCTTTTCCGGCAGTACAGCACGCAGCACACGCGGTTGCGCCAACAGCTTGACGATGCCATCGCCGAATGCGACTATGGGGAGCTGCTAATCCGTGGCCGGCGTATCTATCATAAGCAGATGACGGCGGAGTATACATTTGGTGAACAGGATAAGCAACGGGAACAATTGTGGAGGGCGATACACACAGAGCGGAAAGGAGACTTTGTCAAGAAGACCACTATAGAGAAATACAAGTTGGTGAAGTCCGACAGTGCCAAGGACGGTAAGAATAAGACGCTCCCTCTCGATACTGCCAAGTCCCATCCCTTTGCCTCCATCATCAAAGAGATGCGTAGAGGACTGCATCAGGTGATGGACACTGCCGCTGTACCGGAAGCGGCTACTTTCTACAATCTGCTGGACACGAAGATGGCTACTTATGGCTTGGACGGAAAGATGTGCGTGGAGCTGTGGAAAGACAATCGGATGATTACGCATATAGATGGGATAGACTACAGTCACAACCACGCTGTGGAGATTGGCCGGTTGCAGTGGGACGTAGACGATCATACTCTTGGCTACCGCGTGTTTTGTGTACCTTTGGGGGGGATCGTACTTAGCAACATGGCGGGCGTCATCGGCATGTCTGCGGTTGTCATCCTTTTGTTGTTGATGGTGTTCTGGATGTTGGGACGTACCATCCGCGAGTTGCAAACTGTCGACGAGATGAAGAGCGACTTTGTCAACAACATGACGCACGAACTGAAGACACCCATCTCCGTGGCCTATGCCGCCAACGACGCCCTGCTACACTTCGGCCAGTCACTGTCGAAAGAGAAGCAGACCGAATACTTGAAGATTGCTTTGCAGCAACTCAAGAAGCTCGGGCAGCTCGTGGAGCAGATTCTCCAGATGACCATGGAGCGGCGCGCGACATTGCAGCTCGACATGGAACAAGTCGACGCAGTGCCCATCATCGGAAAGCTGATAGAGGAATATCGGTTGAAGGCCGATAAGCCCGTGACCTTCCGTGTAGTGGGTGCCGACAAACATCCTACCGTGTACGCTGACGCGGCGCAGTTGCAGCACGTCGTGAGCAACCTCTTGGACAACGCCTTGAAGTATTCGGGGGCTACCGTCACTATCTCCATTGGTCTGCAAGCAGGGAAAATCACAGTGGCTGACAATGGCATAGGTATCGCCAAGGAGAAGCAGAACTATATCTTCGACAAGTTCTACCGCGTGCCGCAGGGCAACCTCCACGATGTCAAGGGCTATGGTCTCGGACTCTACTATGTTCGCAACATCATGGAGCGCATGGGTGGTGAGGTCAGTGTCAGGAGTGCGGTGGGTCGTGGCACGAAGTTCACATTGCTATTCAGTCAAAACAATCAGTAACAGAAAGATGGAAAAGATAAAGGTATTGTTGGTCGAGGACGAGCAGTCGCTGGCCATGATCATGAAGGACACGATGGAGCCCACGGGCATGAGCGTCACTCTTGCCGCCGACGGTGAGGAGGGCCTCCGTGCGTTTTTTGCCGACAAGCCCGACGTGCTCGTTACCGACGTGATGATGCCACGTATGGACGGCTTCGAGATGGTGAGGCGTATCCGTGAGCAAGACAAGCTGACGCCCGTACTCTTTCTCACGGCTCGCTCATCGGTCAACGATGTGGTCAATGGTTTCAAGATGGGTGGCGACGACTATCTGAAGAAACCGTTTAGCCTGCAGGAGTTCATGGCGCGTGTCAGTCGTTTGGCTGAGCGGCAGCAGCTTTATCGCCAGTCCTCATCATCGGAGCCGGAAGATGATGACCACTGGATAGGCATTGGAACCTATCGTCTCAATTCCGTCACACAACAATTGGCTTGGCAGGAACATGTGGAAGAGCTGTCGCACCGCGAGGCCGAACTGCTGCGGATGTTAGCCGAGCATGTCAATGATGTGGTGGAGTCGCACGACATCCTCTTAGCATTGTGGGGCGACGATACGCTTTTCAACGGGCGCAGCTTGCAAGTGTTTATTACCAAGCTGCGCCATCGATTAGAGCATGATCCGCAGCTGCGCATCGTCAATGTACGCGGCATCGGTTACAAGCTCATCATCTCTTGACGAGCTTTTGTTTCATAGCCTTTGAAATAACGGAAGCAAATCGAAGGAACAAACAGAGCATCCATAGTCTGAGCGTTTTCAGACCATGGATGCTCTTGCTGTTTTGAATAGAGTCGGATGGACTACATGCCCATTTTGCTTGTCGGTGAGTCTTTCTTTTGTGAGTCGTTGAAGTCGTTGTTGATCTTCGAACTGTACTGTCCGAACTGCTTCTTTGTGTTGCCGAAGTTCCACTTCACTGACAGGGCTATGACCTGCAGGGGGATGGAGACGTGGGTGTGGTTGCTGAAGTCGGCACCGGCACTGTGCTGGTTGATGACCAGATGGCTGCGGAGCGGGTTGGCATATCGTGCCGAGAGCTCTAAGCGATCCTTGAAGAAAGAGCGGGTGAGCGAAGCATTGAAGAACTGCATGCCACTGTTGTAGCCCATGAGATTGTAGTGGCGGGTCTGTGCGAAGAGTCCCAGCGACCCCTTGACCTTCCAGGGTAGTTGCTGCTCCAGTCCGACATAGGCGCTGCCCGACCATCCCCAGTTGTGATAGCCCAGTTCTTTGGCTTTCCAGTCGCCGTAGGACACGTTTCCGTTGAGCATCAGCGTGGAGGTCTTGGTGACCACCCAACGGACGAAGGTGTCTACATAAGTGTTGCGGCTCTTGCCGTTGTTGGCGTAGGTGCTGTTGTATTTATTATCAGCGTCAACGAACTGGTAATTTTCTATCTCGTTGCCCACGTAGTCGTGGCTGAGGCTGGCGTTGAGCATCAGTTTGGGTGTGAAGAAGTTGTAGGCCAGCGTCACGTTGTGCGACTTCATCACGGCGAGCGATGGATTGCCGTAGGTGAGCGCTGTCGGGTCGGTGCGGTCGGTGTAGGGATTGAGCTGGCTGATGCCTGGTCGCGAGATGCGCATGGTGTAGGTCAATCCGAGGTTGGATGTCGGCGTGATGTTGTAGCCGATGCTTCCCGAAGGAATGAGATTACCATAGTCCTTGTGGAAGTTGCGGTCGCTGTGTTCCGCATACTTCACACTCTCAAAGGTATGCTCATAGCGCAGTCCGAGCCGCGCATTGTACTTCTCCTTCGTCAGCTTGTATTGAGCATATCCGGCCACGATGCTCTGCAGGTTGCGGTAGAGCATGCTGCCGACGTCGTTGAGTACGTCGTTGCCGTCGACGATGTCGTAGATGCGGCTGTCGCTCTTGTTGCGTCGGCTGATGAACTTGGCGCCCGTCTCCAACGTCTGTCCCTTTCCGAGGTCCAGTGTCAGGTCGGCCTGGCCTGTGTGGCTGGTGCCCCAAGTCTGCGAGTCGGAGTAGAGGTCGCTTAGTGTCAGCCCTACCACATCGGCGGCATCATTATTATATGCGGTGCGCGTACGGTTGCGTGCCGGATTGTAGTCGAAGAGATAGCTCAGCGTCAGCGACGAGGTGTGATTGGCGTTGAGCCATCGTTGGTAGTCGGTGCTGGCGTTGACACCTAAGTATTTGTTGTGCTCCGAAGTGCGGTAGATATAGCTGAAGCCGTTGCCGTAGGGACCTCCGATGAATGTGTTGCGAGGGTTGTAATCGTGGTGAGTATTGCCTCCGCTGATGCCGGCACTGGCGTTGATGGCGCTCAGAGAGTCGAGGGCATAGCCGAGAGTGATTTCGCCCAGAGAGAAAGGACGATGCTCGTCCATCTCCATCTCGTTGGTCTCACGTGATTCGCCCTGTGTGGTCTGCTGGATACGCGTGTTGGTCACCTTCATGTTGTCCATGGTCTGCCAAGCGAAAAATCCCATGGTACTGTAAGTGAACTTGCCCCGCTGTCCACCAACGTAGACGTTGGCGCGCTCGCCATGGTTGCTGGCGGTGAGCTCGATGTTCCCGTTATAGCAGTTGTCGCAGTCGTTGCCTTGCGCCCCGCTTTGTCTCACCATCTTGATGTCGAGAACACCGGTGGTGCCCTCTGCGTCGTATTTGGCGCCCGGTGAGGTGATGACGTCGATGCTCTGTACCATCGAGGCTGGTATCGACTTCGCCACCTGTGAGAAGTTGTTTTGGAACATCTGGTTGGGTTTCCCGTCGACATAGACCTTGAAGTTGCCGGAGCCTTTCACCGTTACGTTGTCCTGGCCGTCAACGTTGATCATGGGCACCTTGCGCAGCATGTCAAGGAGTGTCATCGTCTTAGCGTCAGCGTCCTGCTGCACGTTGTAGGTCATCTTATCGGTGGTCATCTTCACGACGGGTTTCTGCGCCACCACCTCTACGCCTTGCAGGTCGAGGCTGTCTTGGATGGCTTGGAGCTTAAGGCTGTCGGCGCTGTTAGCCGGAGTCTGGGCCAGAGCGGCGATAGGGGAGAGCGAGAGGAGGGTGATGGCAAGAGTCTGCTTGCCTTTGATATTGTTTTTCATTGTCTTGTTTTTTTTTTGGTGGGACGCTGCTCAGCAGCGTCTTACTGAACAGAGGTTAACGCATCCTTGAGCTCTTCCCAAGAGATGTCAAGGAGCCTCATCTGTCGGGCAAACTCGGGGAGGACAGTCTTCAGGAACGCCTGCCGCCGTGTCTGCTTGATATGCCGTTGTGCATTTTCCGCTACGAAATAGCCGAGGCCCCGCTTGTTGAAGATGATTCCTTCTTGGGCGAGTTGGTCGTAGGCCTTAACCGCTGTGTTGGCGTTGATGCCGAGCGTGGCGGCATACTCGCGCACGCTGGGGATCCGGTCAAAAGCCTTGTAGACACCCGCGAGGATCTCGTCGCTCAGGCGGTCGGTTATCTGCAGGTAGATGGCTTTGTCGTTGTTGAATGCCATATACGTGAGTGTTTTGTGTTGTGAGGTGTGGTTATTTGCCTAATTGCAGTTTTGACGTATTGATATCTCCGCTACCCGATACTCGTTTGTCAAGCGATTGCAAGGTGCCGGAGAGGTTGATGTCGCCGCTGCCCGCTATGCCGATGACAGCCGATCCGCATTGGTCGAAGCTGAGCGAGCCGTCGCCACTGCCGGCTATAGTGAGTTTGGTGTTCTCCACGTTGGCAAGCTTGCTCTTGATGTCGCCGCTGCCGCTGATGCTGAAAGAGGCGTTTTTTGCCAGAATGATACCAGTCTCTACGTCGCCGCTGCCACTCACGCTGTAGGAGAAGTCATCAGTGAGACGGATGTTTTTCAGTCTGCTGTCACCGCTACCGGCGATAGAGAGATGGAAGTACTGCCCGGAGATGTCGCTCTCGGCGTAGAAGTCGCCACTTCCACCCATTGCTACGCTGCTGATGTTAGGCGCGCTGATCCAGAGTTCGGCACCAGAGCTAATATTGTTGAATTTGAGGACGGTGATACCCTTTTGTTTTTTCTCCTCCTTTTCAGTGATGACGAGCTCTCCGTTATTAGCAGTGATAGTATGGGCATCATACCACTGTGGAGTGGCTTTCAACACCACTTTGTAGGTGTTGGACTGCGTGAAGTGGATGTCGCAGTTGGAAAAGTTCTTGATACTCTGGAAATCCTTAAAGTTGAGGGTAAAGGACTTCGCGGGCTCGTTGTTGTTGACTTTCTCGATGCGGCAAGCGGAAACAGAAAGAATGGCCACAAGGGCGATAAACATAAATGCTAACTTTTTCATGGTGATACTTTTTTAATGATTGGGAGATGCTGCTGAGCAGCGTCTTACAAAACGAAACGGACGCCTTTTATTTGTTAATCCACTGGTTGTTGATGACCTGCAGCCGGGTGTAGCGACGGAAGGCGAACCAGTAGCAGAAGACGATGAGGGCGATGTTCAAGACGTAGTAGAGGGCTTTCCACCATGCGTCGTAGAGGATGATCGTGTAGCCACTGTTGAGGAACTCGGTGAGTAGGCTCGCTGCTAAAGCACCGAGCATGAGCAACAGGATGCCAATGCCCATCCACGTGAGGATGGCCATCACGAGCGGATGCTTGTGGTAAATGCTGCCGAAGAGAAGGAAACTGGCGTGTTGCGTGATGACACCTGAGAGAACCATGAAGAAGCCTTCGACAGGAGTAGGCTCGCCATTGAGATGAAGGTAGAAATTGAAGATGCCGCTGTGGTTGAGTTCTTCCATGAGAGCGACGGAAGCCCATCGTGCAGCGTCGCAGTTGATTATCATACTCATGAGGAACTGCAGCACGTCGCCGACAAGGAAACCTGCGATGGCAGCCAAGGGCATGGCAACGACGAGCACGAGATAGCGGGCGATGAACTTCTCCTTGTTCGAGGCCGGGAGCATGAAGCTGTTGATGCGCTGTTGACGGCTGCGGAGGCTGGAGAAGATGAGCGCACCACTGCATAGCAGATATGCGGACAAAGCCACAGAACTGATGATGCCCATGGTGTAGGCACTGCTCGACGATGATTTGAAGACAAGCGTGAGTATCTGTGGGATGACGACCAGTCCGAAGAAGGTCAAAGCCATGGTGGCCATTTGGCGCTTGCTGAGCAGCAACTCCCAGCGGAGCACTTGCAGAAATCTATTCTTGTTCATAATGTGATTCTATATCTATGATGAGATGTGTATCGTGTTATATATAATAAGGTGTAAACGCCTGGAACCTTATATATAAATAAGGTGTGACGAAACTACCGGTTGTTGATTTTTCCGCTGATGGCAGCGTTGAAGAGCAACTCCAGGTCGACTTGTGTCTCCTCACCGTCGCCACGCGGCATGATGACTGCGTTGCCTTGCAGCGAGGGCTCGGCGTAGAGCACGGTGTCGTCCATCTCCTGTGGTGAGACGTAGCGGAAGGCGTAGCGGTGAGAGAGATCCGCAATGGAACTGTTGAGCAGCACACGGCTTTGGTTGATGATGACCACGTGGTCGAGCAGGCTCTCGATGTCGTGAACCTGATGGGTGGAGATGATGAGCGTGCGGTCGTCCTCCATGTAGTTGGCCACCACTTTGCGGAAGAGCGCTTTCGACGGGATGTCGAGTCCGTTGGTCGGTTCGTCCATCATCAGCAGGCGCGTGCCCGTGGCAATGGCGAAGCTCATATACACCTTTTTCTTTTGTCCCATTGACAGCTCCTTGAGGTTGGGACGTGCCGGCATCTCAAAGTCTGCCAGGCATTTACCCAAGAGCTCGTCGCTGAAATGAGGGTAGAAGGCGCGCATCATGTCTGCGAAGGCTTCAAAACTCATGTCGGGCATGGCATACTCCTCGGGTACGATGAATACTTCTTGGAGCATCTCGGGGAGTCGCAGCCAGCTCTCCTTGTCGTTGACCGTGACTGTGCCGCTGTTGGGACGCAGCAGTCCGGCGATGAGATAGAGTAGGGTAGACTTTCCCGTGCCGTTCTTGCCCAGCAGTCCGTAGACACTGCCAGGTTGCAACTGCAAAGAGAAGCGGTCAAACACTTGGTGCTTGCTGCCCTGATAATGGAAGCATAGGTCTCTTACATCAATCATATTGTTTTTTCGTTTAATTGTTATCTGTATTAGTGTACTACTTGATTAGTACACTGCAAAGATACTACGATTTATTTGAAACGACCAAATTTTTAAGCGATAAAATTCTTATCCTTAGCATATATTTAACTTTTGTATAGATGATAGCGATGTTCGTTTTAATCCTGTTAACTATTTTGAAGGAAAGAACAGAGTGCACCCATGCGATGACCAAGCTGCGGTTATGGTGCGAAAAAGTGGTTGTACCACGTTTGTGGTATGCGATATGACGTGAATATGCGATTCCTATGATGGGGAAATCGTCGTAACTTTGCATCGTGAAAAAATAATAGATGTAGAACCGCTGAACACAACTTCTTTATAAGGGTTGAGGGAGGCATAAATAGTAAATGACTATGAGCAACGAGAAAAAGCTTCATTTCGAGACACTGCAACTTCATGTAGGTCAGGAGCAGGCCGACCCCGCAACCGATGCGCGTGCCGTGCCTATCTACCAGACCACTTCTTATGTGTTTCACAAGGCACAGCACGCCAGTGACCGTTTCCACCTGAAAGATGCCGGAAATATCTACGGTCGTCTGACCAATACCACACAGGGCGTGTTTGAGGATCGCGTGGCCGCATTGGAAGGCGGCGTAGGCGGACTGGCCGTTGCCTCGGGTGCTGCTGCTGTGACTTACGCCATCACCAATCTGGCATACACCGGTGATCATGTGGTGGCAACCGATACCATCTACGGCGGAACCTATAATCTGCTGAAGCACACACTGAGCAAGTATGGTATCGACACGACATTTGTCAACCCCGACGACTACGACGCTTTGGAGGCTGCCATTAAGCCAAATACCAAACTCGTATATATTGAGACCCTCGGAAATCCGAATTCCAACATCAGCGACATTGAGCGCTCAGCCGCCATCGCCCACAAGCATGGCATCCCATTGGTGATCGACAACACCTTCGGCACTCCTTATCTGATTCGTCCTATCAAGCATGGAGCCGACATCGTGGTGCACTCTGCCACTAAGTTCATCGGTGGTCACGGATCATCCTTAGGTGGTGTGATTGTCGACGGCGGTAAGTTCGACTATTTCCAGAACGACAGGTTCCCTGGCTTCACCAAGCCCGACGCCTCCTATCATGGCCTCGTTTTTGGCAAGCTGCCCGCTCCCTTCGTGACCCGTGTGCGTGCCCTGTTGCTTCGTGATGAGGGTGCCTGCATCTCTCCTTTCAATGCCTGGGTGCTGCTGCAAGGTCTGGAGACACTGTCACTGCGTGTCGAGCGTCACATTTTCAACACGCTGAAGGTTGTTGACTACCTCAAGACACAGCCACAGGTGAAGAAGATCAACCACCCGTCGCTGCCCGATCATCCCAATCACGATCTCTACGAGCGCTACTTCCCCAACGGCGGCGGCAGCATCTTCACCTTCGAGATCGATGGCAGTCAGCAGAAGGCGTGGGACTTCATCGACCATCTGAAGATCTTCTCTGACCTGGCCAACGTGGCTGACGTGAAGTCGCTCGTCGTGCATCCAAAGAGCACTACACACTCAGAGTTGAGCGAGCAGGAGGCTTCTGAGCAGGGCATCTTCGACGGAACCATCCGTCTGAGCATCGGCACAGAGCACTATGAGGACCTCATCGCTGATCTCGACCAGGCCTTTGAAGCCGTCAAGAACGAGAAGTAAGCTCAAGCTGAAATAATGTTTTATCAAGAATTAGAGAATTGAAGAATTAGAAATCATAAGAAAGGAAACATATTATGGCAAGAATATATAAGCAGATCACCGACCTGATTGGTCATACCCCTTTGGTCGAACTCAATAAATACTCAGCTCAGCGTGGCCTGGAGACTCCGGTGCTGGCCAAGGTAGAGTTCTTTAACCCCGGCGGTAGTGTGAAGGACCGCATTGCCTTGGCTATGATCGAGGCCGCTGAGCGCGACGGCAAGCTGAAGCCGGGAGCAACGATCATCGAGCCGACCAGTGGTAACACGGGTGTAGGCTTGGCTCTGGTGTCTGCCGTGAAGGGCTATAAGCTCATCCTTACCATGCCCGAGACGATGAGCATTGAGCGCCGCAACCTTGTGAAGGCTTACGGTGCACAGGTGAAGCTCACCAGTGGCAAGGACGGCATGCCGGGTGCCATCAAGGCAGCAGAGGAACTGCGCGACTCCATCCCTGACTCGGTCATCCTTGAGCAGTTTGAGAATCCCGCCAACCCACAGAAGCACTATGAGACGACGGGTGTGGAGATCTGGGACGACACCGACGGCAAGGTCGACATCTTCGTGGCTGGCGTAGGCACCGGTGGAACGATCTCTGGTATCGGGCGCAGACTGAAGGAGAAGAACCCCAACGTGAAGATCATCGCTGTGGAGCCTACGACCTCACCGGTGCTCAATGGCGGCAAGCCCGGACCGCATAAGATCCAGGGCATCGGCGCCGGCTTCGTGCCAAAGACCTACGATCCGAAGGTCATCGACGAGGTGTTTGACGTGGATAACGATGCTGCCATCCTCGCCGGCCGTCAGCTGGCCCAGCAAGAGGGACTGCTCGTGGGTATCTCTTCCGGTGCAGCCGCATACGCTGCCACGGAGATCGCCAAGCGCCCGGAGAACAAGGGTAAGACGATTGTGGCTCTGCTGCCCGATACGGGTGAACGCTATCTCTCGACAGTGCTCTACGCCTTCGAGGAGTATCCTCTCTAAGGCAAGACATACGAAAACAAGTTTTCTCGTTTGCATCATTGCATACACTTTGGCCCGCTGCCTGCTGTCTCACTTCCAGGAGACAGCGGCGGTGGGTCTCTTTTTTTGTCTTGTAAACTGACATTTTTCCGGCCATGAGAATCGCTTCTTTGCCAGCGACCCCCCCTTTGCCCGTGATTTTTGCGAAAATGGCCGGTTTCCTTAAGTTGTTGATAAACAGATGCTTAATAAAAAGACTGCTTTTGGCTCATTATCAAAACGCCGTTTTGATGAAAAATTCTCTAGAGAATTTTTCATCATCTCAGTGGTTTTACATGATGAAACTGCCTTTCTGTGAGCTAAAAACAGCCTTTTTGACGAAGCTATTGTGCTGAAATGACTCAGAAACCATCATTTTCTGATGGTTTTTGGTCGCCAGTTTCTTTTTTTTAGCACATTTTCTTTTCTAGAACAAAAGCTTTTCCGAACAAGTTTTTGTAAACATCCTTTTGCTGCATAGAAGCATGGAGGCAGACTACGGAAAACAAAAAAGCACTGACAGCCTGCGCTGTCAGTGCTTGAGATGAAGAAGGGGTGAATACTATGGTTATGCTGGCGTGACCATGATGAATGTGCGCATGATCCAGTAGCAGAAGATACCGCCTAAGTAGCCAAGGGCTGCAATCCAGCTCACATGCTTCATATACCAGCCGAAGGTGATCTTTTCCAGTCCCATGACCACGACGCCGGCAGCAGAACCAATGATAAGCATGGAACCACCCACACCGGCACAGTAGGCGAGCAACTGCCAGAAGATGCCGTCGACGGCCATATCGCCTGTCGGTGCCACGGGGTACATGCCCATGCAACCAGCCACCAAAGGTACGTTGTCAACAATACTCGACAACACGCCGATGATGCCTGTCACTGCGTAGTGGTTGCCGTCGAAAGCTACGTTGAGGCCCTTGCCGATGGAGGTCAGCACGCCTGTCTGCTCCAAGCTGGCCACGGCCATGAGGATGCCGAGGAAGAAGAGTATGGTGGACATGTCGATGCGGTGGAGCAGGTTGACCACACGCTTCTTGGTTCCGTGAGTTTCGTAGGAAGTGGCCAGGTTGCGATAGAACAGCTCGGTGGCAATCCACAGCACACTCAGCACGAGCATGATACCCACGAAGGGAGGCAGACCGGTGATGCCCTTGAAGACGGGAACGAACATCAGACCACCGACACCAATGCAGAACACGGCGGCACGCTGGCGGCGACCCAGTTCCTGCGCTTCGGTTTCCACAGGAGCGTCGGGGCTGTCAATATCCTCCAGGTCGCCGTGGAGTGAGTACTGCAGGATGAAGGCCGGGATGACCATCGACACGATAGAGGGTATCGTGATCTCGGACAGCACGCCCAAGGCAGTGATGACGCCTTTGTTCCACAGCATGATCGTCGTCACGTCGCCGATGGGCGAGAATGCGCCGCCGGAGTTGGCGGCGATGATGACGAGCGAAGCGTAGATGATACGATCCTTGTGCTCTTTGACAAGTTTGCGCAGGATCATGATCATTACGATGCTCGTGGTGAGGTTGTCGAGGATGGCAGAGAGGAAGAAAGTCAGGAAGGCAATGCGCCACAGCAGTGTGCGCTTGCTTTTGCTCTTCATCACACCACGTACCCAGTTAAACCCACCGTTCTGGTCTACGATCTCCACGATGGTCATGGCACCCATGAGGAAGAACAGTGTCGTGGAGGTGTCGCCCAAGTGCTTGGTGATGGCACTGCCGGCCTTGTTGATGAGTTCTTGACCGCTGAACCCCGGCAGATAGCTGCCCGGGTCGACCATGAACAACGTCCAGCAGACCACAAACATCAGCAAGGCTACGGCTGCTTTGTTGACTTTCGTCACGCTCTCCAGGGCGATAAACAGGTAACCCACGCAGAACACAACGACAATTGCGATAGTTAATGTTGACATAAGCGTTACGTTTTTATGCTTTCTCTGTAATATAGTAAACCAAGTGCAAAGATAATCATTTTTCTAAAAGCAAGAGGCGGAAAAGCCAAATATTATGCTTTTTCGCCTCTATTGTATCTGTTTTGTCATTTATCCGTTTGATAGGCCCTGGAAAAGTCCATGACCGTGACAGGTGCTTTCTCTATTCTTCTCATTGCGAATGAAAGAGATTGGTTAAAGGATGATGTTGCTGCCGAGCTGTTTGGCAAGGGCGTTGCGCATGGTCTGCAGTTGTTGATAGCGGGCCATCAGCTCTTTGAGTTTGCCGACGTCCTTGGCGTTTTGTGTGATTTCAGCCTGCACCTGTTTCAGTTGTGCCTCGACATAGTCTTTGCGGAAGTCGAGCATCAGGTGCATGGCCTGGTTGCGCAGGTCGTCGGTCTCGTTCTCCATGCGCTGCTCCAGTTCCTCTTTATTCTTTGGTGCTTCCTCCTTCTCGATGAGATGGTACTTGTCGGCTGTCATGTCGGCGGCAAGTTGCGCGATGGCGATGTCATCGTGGTGGAGGAAGTAAGGCTCGGCCTTGAATCCCGGCTCCGTGCTTTTCTGTGCTGCCTCTTGGAGAATGCGGTTGTAGACCTCGCTCTGAAAGGAGAGGCTGTCGGTAGACAAGCTATAATGGATATACTGTGCCACGGTGAGCGAGTGGAGCTGTCCCTCGTCGTCCTCCACGTTGTTGAGGATGATATGCTCGCCACGTTTGATGATGAGCTGAATGATCATGCTCTCCACCTGCGTAGCCTGCACCTGCGGTGTGACAGGCATCGACGGCTGTGCTGAGGGCGCTTGGGCCGGAGCGGGGATTTCGCCGGGAACAGCAGTCCCCGGTGCTCCATTCTTGCGGTTACGGATGAAGTTGTTCATCTGATTGATGAGGGTGGCCTCGCCGATGCCGATGCGCTGTGAGCAGTCATGGATATAGGTGTCGCGGAGAATCTGATTGGGCACCATCGACACCGACTCTACGATGGAGTTGATGGCGTCGGCACGCTTCTTCGGGTCCTTCTCGCCACGCAGCATCAGGTCGGTCTTGAACTGGATGAAGTCAGCCGAGTGCTCCTCGATGTATTTCCGGAAGTCGGCGGCGGAGTGGGAGCGCGAGAACTCGTCGGGGTCCTGACCGTCGGGGAGCAGCAACACCTTGAGGTTCATGCCTTCGGAGAGCAGCATGTCGGTACCGCGCAAGGCAGCGTGTATGCCGGCAGCGTCGCCGTCATAGATGAGCGTGATGTTCGACGTGAAGCGGTGGAGCGTGTGGATTTGGTGCAGGCTGAGTGCCGTGCCCGAGTTGGCCACCACGTTCTCGATGCCGCATTGGTGCATGGCGATGACATCAGCCTGTCCCTCGACCATGAACACGCGGTCTTCCTTGGCGATGGCGCGCTTGGCCTGCCAGATGCCGTAGAGCTCGTGGTCCTTATGAAAGATGTCGCTGTCGGGCGAGTTGACATATTTCTGGTTGACGCCTTTTGTACGGCTGTCGAGCACGCGGGCCGTGAAACCTACAACCTTTCCGCTCACTCCTATCCATGGGAAGACCACGCGGCCGGCATAGCGGTCGATGAGCTCACCACGGTCGTTGCGGTAGCAGATGCCCGTCTTCAGCAGATACTCTTCTTGATAGCCTTTCTGCAAAGCCGCACGGGCCAACGCATGGCGATCCGTCACGTCGAAGCCTAACTGGAATCTTCGGATGATGTCGTCGCGGAAGCCACGGCTGCGGAAATACTGCATGCCGATAGCCACACCGTCGGCATGGTTGTGGAGCAAGTCCTCGAAGTATTTCGAGGCCCATTCGTTGACGATGAACATCGACTCGCGCTGGCTCTGCTCCTCCTTCTCCTTGCTGGAGAGCTCGCGCTCGTGGATTTCGATGTGGTATTTGTTGGCCAGCCAGCGCAGTGCCTCGGGATAGGTCATCTGCTCGTGCTCCATGATAAACGACACGGCGTTGCCACCCTTGCCACAGCCGAAGCAGTGGCAGGTGCCGCGGGCGGGGGAGACATAGAACGACGGTGTCTTCTCGTTGTGGAACGGGCAGAGTCCTTTATAGTTGGCTCCCGAGCGCTTGAGTGTGACAAATTCCGAAACCACGTCAACGATGTTGGCGGCCTCCTTGATTCTTTCTACTGTCTGGCGGTCAATCATGGTTCTGCGTTAGAAAGAGACAAGTGTATAGAGATACATCACGGCTGCGGGGATCGCCATCAGACTGGAGTCGAAGCGGTCGAGCATGCCGCCGTGTCCCGGCAGGATCTTGCCGCTGTCCTTGATGCCCAAGGTGCGTTTGAAGAGGCTCTCCACGAGATCGCCCCATGTGCCAAAGACCACGACGACGAGTCCCAGTCCAGCCCATTGCCACTCGTTGAGCTGATGGGCCTGCCCGTTGTTGGCGTAGAGCCCAATGGCGAAAGCAGCGATGATCACGATGACACCGCCCCCGATGCTTCCCTCCCAGGTCTTACCTGGAGAGATGCGTGGGAAGAGCTTGTGCTTGCCAAAGAGCGAGCCCGAGCAGTAGGCGCCCGAGTCGTTGAGCCAAAGAAAGATGAAGACGCACAGCGGCAGGAGCATGTCGTAGTGCACGCCGGTCGCGTCGGCGTTGACCTCGAAAGCGAGGACGTTGATCAGTGACAGCGGCATGGCAATGTACATCTGTCCCAGCATGGTGTAGGCCATGTCGGCCACTGCGTTCTTATTGCCGAGATAGAGCTCAGCGACCAGCAGGTAGACGATGCTGAGGATATAGGGCACCATCACCACGAAGTTGCTCACCAGTCCCGTGCGCCATCCGGCCACGGCAAGGAAGAAATAGACGCCGGCCACCGTGGAGATGAGGCGGTTGACTTGTACGTCGGGCACATGGTCATTGACCAGCCCTGTGTATTCCCAAAGAGCCAGGGCTGTGATCAGGGCGAAGAGCGCCACCATGGTTGTGGGAGTGAGGAAGCCTGCTACCATGACGATGACAAAGAGCACGCCTGTGATGGTGCGGATGATCAGATTGAGTTTTTTGTCGTTCATCGTATTGTCGTTTAAGTTGTGTAATAGCGATGGGCGCACCCGTGGAGGCGCGCCCATACCTTATTATATATGAATTAGTCAGCCTGTTCTGCGTCGCCTTTCTTGTCGGTGTCGACGTGCTGCTCAGCGTTTTCTGCTTGTTTCTGCTTTTCGGCAGCCTCGTGCTCGGCCTGAGCCTTCTTCACCTCATCGGGCATATCCTCGAGTTTGGGCTCAGCAGCCTTGGCCTTTTCTGCCTCAAGCTTGTCGTTCTCCTCCATGAGTTCCTGCGAGCGGCTCACCCATGGACGCTTGCCAAAGATCTTTTCCACGTCCTCGGCATAGATGACTTCCTTGGAGAAGAGCAGGTCGGCCAGCTGCTTGTGGCCTTCCTTGTGCTGCGTGAGGATGTTCTTGGCGCGTACATACTGCTCGTTGATCATCTTCAGCACCTCGTCGTCCATGATCTTTGCGGTGGTCTCACTGTAGGGCCGCTGGAACTGATACTCCTGATTGTTGTAGTAGCAAATATTCGGGAGCTTGTCGCTCATACCCGCATAGGCTACCATGCCGTAGGCGCTCTTTGTGGCGCGCTCCAGGTCGTTCATGGCGCCGGTGGAGATATGTCCGGTGAAGAGGTCTTCGGCAGCACGTCCGCCGAGCAGTGCGCACATCTCGTCGAGCATCTCCTCTTTGGTGGTGATGACGCGCTCCTCAGGCAGATACCAGGCAGCGCCGAGTGCCTGACCACGCGGTACGATGGTCACCTTGACCAAAGGATTGGCGTGTTCGCAGAACCAGCTGATGGTGGCATGACCGGCCTCGTGGATGGCGATGGAGCGCTTCTCCTCGGTGGTCATCACCTTGGTCTTCTTCTCCAGACCGCCGATGATGCGGTCCACAGCGTCGAGGAAGTCCTGCTTGGTAACGGTTTTCTTGTCGTGGCGGGCTGCGATCAGAGCAGCCTCGTTGCAGACGTTGGCAATGTCAGCGCCAGAGAATCCCGGAGTCTGGCGCGCCAGGAAGTCGATGTCGAGACTGTCGTCGGTCTTCAGCGGCTTCAAATGTACTTGGAAGATAGCCTTGCGCTCCGCCATGTCGGGCAGGTCGACGTGGATCTGACGGTCGAAACGTCCGGCACGCAGCAGCGCCTTGTCGAGCATGTCGACACGGTTGGTGGCTGCCAGCACGATGACACCAGAGTTGGTGCCGAAGCCGTCCATCTCAGTGAGCAGGGCGTTGAGCGTGTTCTCGCGCTCGTCGTTGCCACCCATGGCGGGATTCTTTGAACGTGCACGTCCCACAGCATCGATCTCGTCGATGAAGATGATGCACGGTGCTTTCTGCTTGGCTTGGGCGAAGACGTCGCGCACGCGGCTGGCACCGACACCGACGAACATCTCCACGAAGTCGGAACCTGACATCGAGAAGAAAGGTACGCCGGCTTCTCCGGCCACGGCCTTGGCGAGCAAGGTCTTACCTGTTCCCGGAGGTCCGATGAGCAGGGCTCCCTTAGGAATCTTTCCTCCCAGGTTGGTATATTTCTTCGGGTTCTTGAGAAACTCCACGATTTCCTGCACTTCCTGCTTGGCGCCTTCCTGTCCGGCGACGTCCTTGAAGGTGATGCCAAGCTCTCCGGCTTTCTCGTAGAGCTTGGCTTTGCTCTTGCCCACGCTGAACACGCCACCGGCGCCGCCCGTTCCGCCACCCATGCGTCGGCCGATGAACCACATCAGCACGAAGAAGATGATCAGCGGCGAGAGGTTGATGATCAGCGACATGATGTCACTTGTCTTGGCGTTGTCATAGCTGTAGCTGACAAACTTGCCTTTGGCCTGCTCTGCAGCTAAGTACTTGTCGAGCTCATCGACGGAGCCGAACTCTACGTTGACATAGGGGTCGTTGCCCGTCTGCTGCGCACTCTGCTGGAATACGTCTTGGATATACTTAGGCTTGACGTACATTTTTAACGTGTTGTCGTTCTTGTTGACGACGATGCGCTGGGCGTAGCCCTTCTCCACGTAAGTCTTGAAGTCGCTGTATTTGGCATCCTTGCTCGTGCCGGCAGCCTGGGCCAGGGAGTCGCCTCCACCGGTGAAGAAGAGCACGGCAAGGCCAATGAGCACGATGATGTAGATCCAGTTCATGTTGAACCGGGGCATCTTCGGCTGATTGTTTCGCCTTGGAAATTGATTGCTGTTTCTGTCCATTTCTGAGGAGTAGAATTGTTATGTATGTTAGGATTGTCTTGTCTGTCGTTTAGTCCACGTCGGGCAGTTCGGTGAGTTTGGCGTCCTCCCAGAGGTTCTCCAGGTCGTAGAACTCCCGGGTCTCCGGCATGAAGATATGCACGAGCACGTCGACATAGTCGATTGCCACCCATTGGTTGTTGCCCAGTCCGTTGACGTTCACAGGTTTCTCGCCTGTTTCTTTCCGGCAGATGTCGCCCACGCTTTCGGCGATAGCCTCCACCTGAGTGGGCGAGTTGCCTTGGCAGATGACAAAGTAGTTGGCGATGGCGCCGTCGATGTGACTGAGGTCAGCAATGACGATATGCTGTCCTTTCTTCTCTTGTATGCCCTTGGTGATGGACTTTACGAGATTTGTTGCTTCTGTCATGTATCAGTTTAAACTTGGTATACCTTATTAATATATATATATGATTTGAAGTGCAAAGATACGGTATATTATCGAAAGAAAGTAGTCTTTCGATGTTTATTTGATATTTTTTAGGAAGAATAGAGGGTGTGAGGAGAGGCCTTTGTGGTAGGAAATGGTTGCAAAAGAGATGAAAATGCGTTTTTAATAAAAAAAGTCTCCAAAAGTTTTGGAAATTCAAAAAAAGTCTGTACCTTTGCACCCGCAATACAGAAGCAAGGGTGTTGTTTCTATGGTAATTGAAAATTGGGATATGGTGTAATGGTAACACAACAGATTCTGGTCCTGTTTTTCCTGGTTCGAGTCCGGGTATCCCAACAAAAAGGTCGCTGAATAGCAAAGCTATTCAGCGACCTTTTTGTTGGTGCCTGACTCAGAGGGGAGGAAGGCAAGAGAAGGGGGGCGTCACGATATATCGTGACGAACAGAACTCCCCCCTTGCTTTATCGAAACAGACTGAAGTTGACGCTGCCGTAGTGGCGGTGGTCAACGAAATGAGGATGCGACTCGAAGGAGTGGTCTTTGCCATGCTCCAGGACAAAGATACCGCCGGGAGCGAGAAGGTCGTTCTCGAAGATGAGTTCGGGCAGGGCGGGGAGCTGCTCAAGTGCGTAGGGAGGATCGGAAAAGATAAGAGAGAACTGCTGGTGGCAAGACTTGAGGAAACGGAAAGCGTCGCCACGAATGAGCAGGTCGTTGTCTGCGCCGATCTTCTTCATGCACTGAGCGATGAAGCGGGCGTGGTCTCGGTCAGCCTCCACGCTGATGACCTGCGCGCATCCCCGGGAGAGCATCTCCAGCGAGATGCTGCCTGTGCCGGCGAAGAGGTCGAGAGCGGTGATGCTTTTGAAGTCGAGGTAGCCGCCGAGCACGTTGAAGATGTTTTCCTTGGCAAAGTCTGTGGTGGGTCTTGCCTTGAAGGTACGTGGCACGTCGAAATGACGGCCCTTATAGATGCCAGTGATGATTCTCATTTTTTCTTTGTGAACAGGATGAATGATGTGTGAAGGGCTTGCAGGCACTCATTGCCCGGGCCAGAGACTTATCCGAGATAGAGCGTGACCATGTCGAGGGGTATACCCTTGATTTCGGTGATGGCGGCCCGGTTGAAGTCAGCCTTAGGATTGATGAAGGTGACTTTGGTCAGGTATTTTTGCAGCATGGCGGTGAGTTCTTCCTTTTCGCGAATGTTGCCGGAGAGGTAGAGCTCGTCGGAGCGTTGGTTCATGGCGAGCTGTTTCCAGATGAAGAGAAGGAAGAAGACAGCGTCTTGCCACTCCTTGATGGGGTATTGGTTGGAGAAGACGAAGCGGTTGCGCTCGAAGCTGAACGCCTCCATCTTGCCGTCATGGAAGTGGGCATAGAGCTTGCGGCGGTTGGAGACAAAGCTGCGGCGGTGGAGATACATCCACACGGGTCGCATAAGTGCGATGAAGCGTGCGTCGCTGTAGTGGTCCTCGATGACGAGCCGCAGGTCTTTGTTCAAAGCGAAGAGCGCCACGGCGTTGAGGTCTGGGAGTATGTTGCTTTCTACGGCATAGCCCTCGTAGCCTGTGATGGCCTGGTGATAGAGGATGTCGTTTTTGGTCTCGTCGTATTCCTCGATGGGCACGAGCACCACGGGCGTATCCACGAGCACCTGAGCCCGATGGGTAGGCCGCTGTAGGATGTCGGCGGTCTTGAATGCTTCGCGCAGATTGGCGGCCATCGACACACCGCTCTTTGCCGTATAAGGCTCATAGAGGATGTTGTTGGGATGGTCAGTGTCAGCGATGGCAAAGATGAGTGATCCCTTGCTCACGCGTATGGTCATGCGGGGCGAGAGCCCCTGTCGTGTGGTATTGTTATTGTCTTGCATAGCTTATTCCCAGTTACCTGCGTTGTCGTTGGGTTGTGTGGTATCGCCAAACTTCAGTCCGGGGAACCGTCCTGACTCATTGGCAGCCTGAGTGAGATTGTCGACACTGTTTTTGTCGAGTCCCTTGAGATAGTCGTCGTAGGCAGCGCTGCACTCCATGAGAGGAATCTGCCGTCCGCTCTTGGCGATGGTCGTGGTGACGTCGACGGTGAATCGCTTACCGTCGGAGTAGGGGATATACTGCAGTGAGTCGGCGAGCAGTCCGCTCTTGATAAGCGTGCTGAAGTCAGCCGTGTAGACTCCGTGGCGTATGCGGTATTTCTCCTCAGCGGTACGGATCTTCACCAGACGTTCCCTGACAGCTTTCTCGCGTTGTTGCTGTTGATGCCCGAAACGCATGGGCGAGCTGACGCTCAGCACGCAGAGCACAGCCAGGACGATGACACAGATAAGGAGTCCGTAAGTGTTTTTATGTTGAATGTTCATCTTTCTCGATAATTATTACTACCTTTGCCCTATAAGGGTTTCGTAGTTGCAAAGATACGAAGAATTATTGTTTCATCAAAGAGAAAAGTGAAGATAGCGCAATTTATAGATATGATCGTTGGGCAGTTTGGCTTTCAGCCCACAGCCTGCCAGCAAGCGGCGTTGCAGACGTTTGGGCGGTTTTTGGCTGACCGTCGGCCGGAGTCGGTGATGATTCTGCGCGGTTCGGCGGGTACGGGCAAGACCTCGTTGGCGGCTGCCATGGTGGCTACGCTTCATCGATTGGGACAGAAACTCACGCTCATGGCACCCACCGGACGTGCCGCCAAAGTATTCTCGCGCAGCAGCGGACTGCCGGCCTATACCATTCACCGGCGCATCTATCGTGAGCGTGCCTACCAAGGGCTTGACGGTCAGTTCAATCTCAACGACAACCGCTATCACCGCATGCTCTTCGTCGTCGACGAGGCTTCGATGATCGGCTCCGGTGTGCAGGGCGAGGACACCTTCGGTTCCGGCTCGTTGCTCGACGACTTGATTAAGTATGTCTACAGTGGCGACAACTGCCGTCTGCTGCTCATCGGTGACAAGGCCCAGCTGCCGCCGGTGGGCGAGGACGAGGCGCCGGCGCTCTCGGCCGACGTGCTCCGGGGATATGGACTCGTGGTCTATGAATGTGACCTTGATGAGGTGCTGCGCCAAGGCCAGCGTTCGGGCATTCTTTTTAATGCCACTCGGCTGCGCGACATGATCGCGCGTGACGAGACCACCCAGTTGCCGCCGGTAACCTTCGAGGGCTTTGCCGACATTGTCAACCTTAGAGGCGACGAGCTCGTCGAGACACTTGCCTCAAGCTACAGCCAGATGGGCATTGATGACACCATCGTCGTCACACGGTCGAACAAGCGGGCTGGTATCTACAACCAGGGCATCCGCAACACCATCCTCGACCGCGAGGACGAACTCTGTTCGGGCGATCTGCTGATGATTGTGCGCAACAACTATTATTGGACCGAGCGAGAGCAAGCCGCTATCCGTGAGAGTGTGAGCAAAGGCGAACCGGCTCAGCCGTTGCCCGTGAGTTTCCTGGCCAACGGCGATAGGGCAGTGGTGGAGCGCGTGCGCAACATTCGCGAACTCTATGGCTTTCGCTTTGCCGACGTGTGGCTGCGCTTCCCCGACTACGACGACTATGAGATGCAGGTGGCGGTGAACATGGACTCGCTGATCGCCGAGGCTCCTGCGCTGACGCGCGAGCAGAGCGAACAGCTCTTCAATCAAGTGATGGAAGACTATGCCGATCTCAAAACTAAACCTGAGCGGTTGCGGGCGGTGAAGAACGACGCTTACTTCAATGCCCTGCAAGTGAAGTTCGCTTATGCTGTCACCTGCCACAAGGCTCAGGGCGGACAATGGAGGCACGTCTATGTTGACCAAGGCTATATGACCGATGACATGGTCAATACCGACTATTACCATTGGCTCTACACTGCCTTCACACGCGCCACGGAGAAACTCTATTTGGTTAACTGGAAAGAAAATAGCCAATAGCCTAAAGATCTTCCTTATAAGAGAGAAAGCCGGGAAGAGTATTCCTGCTTATTTCTTTCCTTCCCTATATTCCTTTCTGATATTGGCGGGCGAGGCGTTGAGGTTCTTACGTGTGTAGGTGCCGAAGAAACTCAGACTGGGGAAGCTCAGGTCATTGGCGATCTCTTTTACCGTCTTTGATGTGTAGCAGAGCTGACGGCGGATCTCATTGGCCACCGTCTCGTCGATGATTTGCTTGGCCGAGTGTCCGGTCTTCTCCTTGACGATATGTGAGAGGTATTTCGTGGTGATGCACAACTCGCGGGCGAAGTAGCTGACATTTCGGATCTTGCCCTCGCTTTGAGCTAACAGTTGCAGGAAACGCTTGAAGGTGTTGTCGGTTTGGCTGTATTGTTTGTCTTGAGGCATCGATCCCGTGCGGCTGTTCATCATGTCAGCGAGTTCATAGATCATGCTCCTGTGCAAGGTGTACAAGATGTTGGGACGAAACTTAGTAGGCTGACGTTGGGAGTAGATCTTGTAGAGATGATAATATTGTCGGCCCACCTCTACTTCTTCCTCAGTGAGGTGAATCTTAGGATGAGTACTTACAAATTCTATGTTAGACCACAGATCTCTGTCGCCCAAGAGACTGTCGTTGATGACCGAGGGCGAGAGGCTGAGCACCATCAGTTGCAGGTTGTTGGTGTAGGAGAAGTTCTCCAGAGTGGTGCGGGGGAAGGCTATGAGCAGGTCTCCACTGGTCAGCGTTGTCTTCTGTTTGTGGTTGACGGTGATGGACAGGGAACCCTGACGGCAGTAAGCCACGATGAACCTGTTGGGAATGAAGAAGTCGACTTGCCGCGAGGTGTCGGAGAAATCGTCGTAAAGGATAAACTCCGGTGCCGTCTCTGTTGTGGGCTGAGAGGTGGCAGTTGTCGGGATATTGTCGTTGTGAAGTGTCTGTTGTGGAGTAGACATAGGTTGCTATATATAAAGGTGATTAAAAGGTGAAGGGAGTCATGGTGTGGGTCTTCTCTTGAAAGGTGGGGGTGTCGACACGACGCCCCCGCAGGCTTCGCACGCGCGGCATGTTGTCGAACCATGAATCTTCGGTGATGAACCAACTGTGATGGCTTACCTCAGAGATAGAGTTTAGCCGATTGTTGAGTTCACGGGCGAAGTGTGGGTTCACGGCGGAGAGGAAATGGTGGCCGTCGCACATCTCGATGGCGAGCACGAGGTGCTGTTGTTTGTTGTGTGCGGTGGAGGCTGCACTGGTAATTGCTGCCTTACCGAGGTCACGGGTAGAGGTGGTCACGTGTATGTCCCATCCGTCGCGGTTGAGTCGGTCCATGATGCCACGGAAGACAACGCCGTGAGGTGAGGTGTCGCGGATTCCCGTGTAAGCGATTGAGTAGTGGATCATCTCATGGAGCAGTACACTTTGGAACTGGTGCTCGCTTTGATCGTAGTAGTTGCTCATACTCAACGAGTAGTCGTAATTGACGACCTTTCGCCACGTGCGCTTACGCTTAAAGGATAGAGCACCCAGCCGTGTGCGCGACCGTCCGATGTGGTAGCGTGGCTCGGGCAGCCCGCCGTCGAAGTATCGGCGGTTGAATGTCTGAAAGTTGGCGCGGAGCCAAGGAAGAGTGATTTGCATGAAAACGATCCTTTACTTTAACTGAAGCAAAGGTAGTGCTTTTCCTTTTATCAACAAAGCAAAGAGGGGCAACGTTAGACTTTTGACAGATTTTTTAAGAAATATCGTTGGCAAAAAGAGGTCAGCCCAATGAGTAAAGGAGAGGGAGAAAGAGACCTAAACAACAGCGCAGCGGGCAGGCGTCCACTGGCGACGCAGTGGACACAGACTGCTAAAAGGCTTCTCGGTATTTGCTCTCGTCCTTATCCTTGAGCATGCCGAGATAGCTCTCATAGCGCGACTCGGCGATGTAGTGGTTGCGGACAGCCTCCAGTACGGCGCAGCCCGGTTCGTGTGTGTGTGTGCAGTTGGCGAAGCGGCAGTTCTGCGAGAACTTGAAGATCTCAGGGAAATAACTGGTGATCTCTTCCGGCTCCATGTTGAACGTACCGAAACCTTTGATGCCCGGCGTGTCGACAACATAGCCATTGTTGTCGGGCAACGACACCATCTCGGAAAACGTAGTGGTGTGCATGCCCGTGTCGTGTGCTTCGCTGATGTCGGCCACACGGGCTTCAGTGCCGGGGATCAGCAGGTTGAGGAGTGTGGACTTGCCGACACCGGAGTTGCCGCTGAGCAGTGTCACCTTGCCATTGAGCAGGGCGCGCAAGTCGTCGATGCCGTCGCCGGTGAGCGCCGACACCTGATGGCAGGGGTAGCCAATGTTGTCGTAGAGCGTCACCATCATGTTCTGATAGTGGCGCTCTTCGTCGGTGAGCAGATCGGTCTTGTTGAACACCAGTACCACCGGCACGCTGTAGGCTTCGGCCGAGGCTAAGAAGCGGTCGATGAATGTCGTGGAGGTCTGGGGGTGTGCCACAGTGATGACAAGCATCGCCTGGTCGAGATTAGCCGCAATGATATGGCTCTGTTTCGACAGATTCTGTGATTTACGGATGATATAGTTCTTCCGGTCCTCTATCGCAGTGATAAATGCGGTACCTTCGCGATTGATGTCTATATGAACCCAGTCGCCGACAGCGACCGGGTTCGTGCTACGGATTCCCTTCAGGCGAAAGTTTCCCCTGACTTTGCTGTCAACGAGTTGACCGTCATCGGTCTTCACGGTGTACCAAAATCCGGTGTTTCTTACGACAAGTCCTCTCATGCCCAATGGACTAAACGGTCATCACCTCTTTCTGCTTTGCAGCCAGGGTGGCGTCGATCTCCTTGATGTATTTGTCGTGCATCTTTTGCAAGTCGGCCTCGGCGTCCTTCTCCTGATCCTCAGAGAGTCCGTCCTTGATGGCTTTCTTCAGCTTCTCCTTGACCTCAGCGCGTGCGGTACGTACTTGTACCTTTACGCCCTCGCCTATCTTATTGCACTGCTTGACGAGTTCCTTGCGGCGGTCCTCAGTGGGCTGGGGTATACGCAGGATGACCATCTCACCGTTGTTCTCCGGTGTGATGCCGACATCGCTGTCCATGATGCCTTTCTCGATGTCTTTGATAGCCTTGCGGTCCCAGGGGCGTATGGTAATGGTGCGTGCGTCAGGCACGATGATGGAAGCTACTTGGTTGAGCGGCATCATCTGACCATAAGAACTTACGCGTACGCCATCGAGTATGGCTGCGTTGGCACGGCCGGCACGGATGCGTGCGAGCTCCTCTTGAAGATACTTCGACGCCTTCTTCATTTTCTCCTCGGCGCCATTGAGGGTTTGTTTTACGTCTAACATATTTTTAGTGCTTAATATTCTAAGTCACAAATTTAAAAAGATTTTCTGGACGATGCAACTATTTCCCTAACTTTTTTCTTTTATAGCGTAATAACAGGTGAGCTTTTATAGTGCGCTGCAGTTTACTTTGTTCGCGATCATAGAAGTGAGCTCCACAAACTGCTGGACGGAGAGCTGTTCGGGACGCTTCGTCATGATGTCTTGCGCGAAGAAGTCGGGCGAGGGCATGGTCTGTGGCGTGAAGAGCTGGCGCAACGAGACACGCAACATCTTGCGGCGCTGACCGAAGACTGCCTTCACCACACGCTTGAAGAGTACTTCGTCGCAGCCGAGATCATTTACGTTGTTGCGCGTCATGCGTATCACGGCACTCTTGACCTTTGGTGGCGGGTTGAAGACACCTTCGTCGACGGTGAAGAGATACTCCACGTCGTACCAGGCTTGTATCATCACGCTGAGGATGCCGTAAGCCTTGTTGCCCGGTGCGGAGGCGATACGCTGAGCCACCTCACGCTGGATCATACCCGTACAGCAGGGGATAAGATCCTTGAAGTCGAGCATCTTGAAGAAGATCTGTGACGAGATGTCGTAGGGATAGTTGCCCGTGAGCACAAACTGCCGGCCATCGAAGATCTTGTTCAGGTTCATGCGCAGGAAGTCCTCGCCGATGATCTGGTCGCGTAGTTCGGGATAGCGCTCGTTGAGGTAAGCCACGCTCTCAGAGTCGATCTCCACGGCTTTGACCTCCCGGTCCTTCTTCACTAAATACTGTGTGAGGACTCCCATACCCGGTCCGATCTCTAATATGGGCAGTGCCGGGCAGGCGTCTACTGTGTCGGCGATGCGTCGTGCCACGTCAAGATCAGTCAGGAAGTGCTGGCCGAGGTTTTTCTTTGGCTTTACTTGCTTCATGTTGCTTATATGTTTTTTCTTTGGTTACAAATGTACGAAAAACATTGGGGATAGGCAAGAAACAGGATAAAAGAATTGCCGTCAGAGCACAAAAAAGACCGGAAACAGATTACTCCATTCCCGGTCTTCTATGTATTCTCTCTATTTTTTTTCAAATCTATAAGGCTGTTTACTTGCCCTCGACCATACGGTCCATTGTCAGAGCCAGTGCAGAAGCACCTACGAAAGCAACAGCTACCAATGCGATAAATGTCATCATACTCATAATCTTTTTACCTTTCTTTACTTTAAATTCTACTTTTGTTATCCTTTGCCCTTGATCCCGTGTTGTGGGGATCTTCTTGCGGGCTTGTTATCCTTGTGACCTCTATGGGTCTCTGTTTTACGTTTGCAAAGGTAGGAACTTTTCTCTGTGTGCGCAAACAATTGTGGTTTTATTCGTAAAATATATGTTTTTAATTGATTCGCGTCAAGTGGGTTGACGTGTGTCAATGGATTCTACATGGGTAGAAGCGTGCATTATAAAATGATTATTTTTCTAAAAAAGTTTCGTTATTCCACTGAATTACATTACTTTTGTATGCTATATGAAGAACGGAAACACCATCAACAACATAGTGAAGGTGGCATTGAGCCTGTTGCTGGGCGGCGCCATCCTCTATTGGATGTATCGTGGCTTTGACTTCCAAGGCATGAAGCAGGTGTTGCTCCACGGGATGGACTGGACATGGATGCTCCTTTCTTTTCCCTTCGGCATACTGGCGCAAGCCTTTCGTGGCTGGCGCTGGCAGCAGACGTTGGAGCCTGTCGGAGAGAAGCCGCGCGCCTCAGTGTCGGTCAACAGTATCTTTGTGTCCTATGCCGTGAGCCTGCTGATCCCCCGTGTGGGCGAGTTCGCACGCTGTGGCATCCTGCGGCGGTGGGACGGAGTTTCGTTTCCCAAGGCTTTGGGTACAGTGGTCACCGAGCGTGCCATCGACTCCGTGCTGGTGCTGGTGATGATCGTAGCCACGCTGCTCTCCCAGTTCCGTGTCTTCCAGTCTTTCTTCCGGCGTACGGGAACACGTGTCGATGAGTTTTTGGCAAGCTTCTCGTCTACGGGCTGGCTGGTGACGATGATATGTGGCATAGCCGTGATCATCCTGCTCTGGGTGCTGCTCAGAAAGATGTCTATATATAATAAGGTGAAGGATCTCTTCCATGGACTGTGGCAGGGAGTCGTGTCGGTACGCTATGTCAAGAACGTACCCTTGTTTATCTTCTACTCCGTTGCCATTTGGGCTTGCTACTTCCTTCACTACTATCTCACCTTTTTCTGTTTCGACGCGACCCGTCATTTAGGTTTCGCCTGCGCCATGGTCACGTTCATCGTTGGCAGCATCGCCGTCATCGTGCCCACTCCCAATGGTGCCGGCCCGTGGCACTTTGCGGTGAAGACCATGCTCATCCTCTATGGCGTTGCGTCTACGGCAGCCCTGAACTTTGTGCTTATCGTCCACAGCATACAGACCCTGCTCGTCGTGGTCATCGGCATCTATGGATGGATGGCCTTAAGTTTCACGAAGAAGAGAGTGAGCAATAAGAAAGGGACAATCATCAGTGAATAGATAAAATATTTATTGTAACCATTAAACGTAATATTATGAGTGAAATCAGCAATCTGCAGCCAGCAGCCATCTGGCGCAATTTCGACGCGCTGACACAGGTGCCACGTCCGTCAGGTCACTTAGAGAAAGTACAGCAGTTCCTTCTTGACTTCGCAGCCAAGATCGGAGTGGAGGCTTTCAAGGACGCTGGCGGCAATATCGTCATGCGCAAACCGGCCACCCCGGGCTATGAGAACCGTAAGACCACGCTGTTGCAGGCTCACATGGATATGGTGCCACAGAAGACTCCTGACAGCAAGCATAACTTCGAGACAGACCCGATAGAAACTTATGTCGAGGACGGTTGGGTACACGCCAAAGGCACTACGCTCGGCTCTGACGATGGTATTGGTGTGGCTGCCATCATGGGTGTGTTCGAGAGTACGGACCTCAGGCACGGCCCTTTGGAGGCTCTGATCACACGCGACGAGGAAACGGGTATGTTTGGAGCCAATGAGTTGCCCAAGGGAGAACTCAATGCTGACTATTATCTCAACCTCGACTCTGAGACCTGGGGTAACTTCTGTATCGGCAGTGCAGGTGGTATCGACATCACTGCTACGCTGCAATATCAGGAAGCGGAGAACGACCAGGAGGCTGCCGTCAAGGTGACCTTAAAGGGATTGCGTGGCGGACACTCTGGTCTGGAGATCAACGCAGGCCGTGCCAACGCCAATAAGGAGATGGTGCGTCTCGTGCGTGAGGCCATCGCCGAGCTGGGTGCCCGCCTGGTCTGCTGGGAAGGCGGCAACATGCGCAATGCCATTCCGTCTCATGCCGAAGTGGTACTCGCATTGCCAAAGGCAAATGTAGAGGCACTGAAACAGATGGTAGAGAAGCAGCGTCTGGCTATCGAGGATGAGTTCAAGACCATCGAGAGCAACGTGCTGCTCTTCTGCGAGGAGGTTGACAAACCTGCTACATTGGTGCCGGAAGAGATTCAGGACAATCTCGTGGACGCCATCTATGGTTGCCACAACGGCGTGGTGCGCTTCATTCCTGTCAAACCTGACGTGGTGGAGACCTCGTCAAACCTCGCCATCATCTCCATCGGAGAGGGTAAGGCCGCTGTCAAGATTCTGGCTCGCTCCAGCCGCGAGGATATGAAGATGTACGTGGCTACGCAATTGGAGAGCGTGTTCTCTATGGCAGGTATGAAGGTAGAGTTCTCCGGTTCTTACGGTGGTTGGGATCCTAATCCCGACAGCTCTCTGCTGAAGTTGCTGTGCAGAGTCTACAAAGAGCAGAACGGTAAGGATGCAACCGTCGTCGTTGATCATGCCGGACTGGAGTGCTCGGTCATCCTGGAGAAGTACCCCAACATGGAGGTTGTCTCTCTCGGTCCTACGCTCCGCAGTCCGCACACCGTCAACGAGCGCTTCGAGATCGCTACCGCTGAGCCTTTCTGGAAGCTCCTGACAGCAGTGCTCGAGCAAGTCCCCGAGAAGTAGACGATAAAGACAGATTCCTTTTGAAACATAAAGACATGTTTCCTTTTTAAGACATAAAGACATAAAGGACATATTCAAAAGGACAAGTTCTCTTTTAAGACATAAAGACATAAAGAACATATTTTCTTTTTGTCTTTATGTCTTTTTTGTCTTTATGTCTAAACAAAGAGAAATATGTCTTTTTGTCTAAACAAAAAAGAATATGTCATTTTTGTCTTTATGTCTAAATAAAAGAAGCATGTCTCCTTGTCTTGCTTTTGTCATCTTTGTCATCAAAAAGAATATTAAATCGTTGGCCTGCTCGCATATTTTTTCTAATTTTGCAGTCAGTTAATCAATATTCATTAATTTATGGACGATTATCACGCGGAAAACTTCAAGTATTAACGTGAGGATTCGACTCAGAGAGTCAGTCCCCACACATCTTATCATGGAGATTGGCTACAATGAGAACATATTGGAACATTGAGAAAAAGCTGAGCGCCCTCCAGGAGTGGCAGCCCAACTGCTGGATTCAAGTAACGTGCCCCACCGACGATGACCAGCGCGAACTGGTGGACAAATTCAATATCCCCGATTATTTCCTCAGCGACATCAGCGATACCGATGAGCGCGCCCGCTATGAGTACGACGATGGTTGGATGCTCATCATCTTGCGTATTCCTTATGTCAAGGAGGTGAAGAGTCGTACTCCTTATACTACAGTGCCGCTTGGCATCATCCATAAGCGCGATGTGACCATCACCGTCTGCTTCTACGAGACGAATATGATGATCGACTTCGTCAGCTATCAGCAGAAACGTGGTGAGGGATTCACCGACTATGTCGACATGATCTTCCGACTCTTCCTCTCCAGTGCCGTGTGGTACTTGAAGCGGTTGAAACAGATCAATACCCTTATCGAGAAGGCTAAGCACAACCTCGACAGTGAGATCAACAACGAGAGCCTGGTCGGACTGTCAAGGCTGCAAGACTCGTTGACCTTCTTCATTACTTCCATCCGTGGTAACGAGAACCTGCTGCAGAAACTGAAGTTCAAACTGCAAGTCGATGAGTTGGATGCTGACCTTATCGAGGATGTCAGCATCGAGATGACGCAGGCACGCGAGACCACCAACATCTACTCCAACATTCTGGAGTCGACGATGGACACCTATCAGAGCGTCATCAACAACAATATGAACACGACGATGCGTAACCTTTCGTCGATCAACATCGTGCTGATGTTCCCTACGCTCATCGCCAGTTTCTATGGTATGAACGTTGTCAACGGGCTTGAGACATCGCACTATGGCTTTGTCATCACCATCGCCATATCTGTTGTCGTGACCGCTATCAGCCTGTGGTATTTGAAACGGAAAAGGCTCCTTTAATACACTAAACGGCGGCAAACTTAAGTTTTTTCGTAAAAAAACAGTAGTTTTTGTTGGAATTACAGTTTTTTTGTTTAAGTTTGCATAATAATATCAAATAGCATGTGTTGTCTGCTCCCTTGTCGTCTATGAATAGCGACGAGGGAGGGGACAAGTGATAAACCGAATCATAAACTTAAAACGGTGTAATGATGGACTCTCAAGAAAACGCCTTGGAGCAGGATAAGAACCTGGTCCAAGGAGCCACGGAAGGCGAACAGAATGCTGTGCAGGCACAGAACGAGAATGTAGAAAACGCAAAGGCTGCCACTGAGGCTCCTGCTGAATCGTCTGAGACCGTGCAGCAAGAAGCGTCTACAAACCAGGAACAGTCGGCCGAAAGCCAAAAACAAGAGGATGAGCCACAGACGGCTGAAACCTCGGAAGCAAATCAGAATGGCGACAGTTCTATGGAACAGCCTGTTCATAAGGTCTATGCCTCTAAGCAGGAAGTGCTCGAAAGAGTCAAGGAGATTGCCCGCAACGAGGACAAGCCCGATAAGGATGAAGTGGAGCACTTGAAGTCTTCCTTCTACAGATTCCACATTGCCGAGCGCGAGAAACGGCAGAAAGACTATCTCGAAGCCGGTGGCGATCCTGAGAAATATCAGATTCTGCCCGATGACGACGAGGAGACCTTCAAGGCAGAGATGCAGATCATCAAGGAGAAACGCGCCAAGGCTTTCCAAGAGCAGGAGGCTGAGAAGCAGGTCAATCTGCAACGTAAGCTCGACATCATTGAGAAGATCAAGGCAATGGCTACCTCTCCCGAGGAAGCCAACAAAAACTATAATGAGTTCAAAGAACTGCAGAAGGAGTTCAAGGAGATCAAGTCTGTGCCGCCGGAGAAAGCCAATGAGGTGTGGCGCAACTACCAACTCTATGTAGAGCAGTTCTATGACTTGCTCAACCTCAACCGCGAAGCCCGTGAGTATGACTTCAAGAAGAACCTTGAAGCCAAGACGAAGCTCTGTGAGGAAGCGGAGGCTTTGGACAAGGTGTCCGACGTGGTCAGTGCCTTCCATCAGTTGCAGGAGCTGCACGCACAGTATCGTGAGATCGGTCCTGTTGCCAAAGATCTGCGTGAACAGATCTGGGCGCGCTTCAAGGCTGCCAGTACGGTCATCAACAAAAAGCACCAGCAGCACTTTGAGGAGCTTCGTGCCAAGGAGGAGGAGAACCTCGCCAAGAAGACGGAGCTCTGCGAGAAGGTGGAAGCCTTAGCCAAAGAGGAAAACAAGGGCATTGGCGACTGGGAGAAGCATTCCAAGGCTATCATCGCCTTGCAGCAGGAGTGGAAGACCATCGGCTTTGCACCGCAGAAGATGAACGTGAAGATCTTTGAGCGCTTCCGTGCTGCCTGTGATGACTTCTTCAGCCGTAAGAGCGAGTTCTTCAAACAACTCAAGCAGCAGTTCGCCGTCAACGCAGAGAAGAAGCGTGAACTCATCAAGAAGGCTCAGGAGCTGACCGACTCCACCGATTGGAAGACTACGGGTGATAAGTTCGTTGCGTTGCAAAAGGAGTGGAAGACCGTCGGCGCTGTGCCAAAGAAGCTTGGTGACCAGCTGTGGAACGAGTTCCTCACGGCTTGCAACCACTTTTTCGATGCACGTAACGCTGCTCACGCCGGCACACGTACGGAAGAGAAAGCCAACCTGCAGAAGAAGCGAGACATCATCGCTCAGCTCAAGGAGCTTGCCGAGCAGAGCGTGGAGAATGCACAGGATAAGGTACAGGAGCTTGTCGACGCCTATAATGCTGTCGGTCATGTGCCGTTCAAGGAGAAGGATAAGATCTTCAAGGAGTACCACGATGTGTTGGACAAGATCTATAGTGATCTGCACGTGTCCGTAGCCCGCCGCCGTCTTGATAACTTCAAACAGAACCTGCGCAACGTAGCGAAGCGTGGCGAGGATGCTGTGGACAACGAGCGTGGTCGTCTGGCTCGCCGCTATGAGCAGCTCAAGCAGGAGATTGCCACTTACGAGAATAACCTTGGCTTCCTGAATATCTCAAGCAAGAAGGGCAACAGCCTCGTTGACGAGATGAACCGAAAGGTGCAGCGACTCAAAGACGACGCTGAGCTCGTGCGGCAGAAGATCAAGGCGATCGACAGTCAAGATAATAATTAACCTGCCAATCATAATAGAAGATCCCAAGCAATGAGACGTGAGTCACATGCTTGGGATTTTTTTTGCCCTTCTTTTTATTCTATTACGATGTCTCTCTTTGGCTTGCCGGTTTCTGTCATGGGTATCTGGTCGATGTGCTGCACTTCGCGTGGAACCCAGTATTTGGGTAGGACACGGCGGCAGATGGCGGCAACGGCATCGGTGTCGGAGGCCTCGGTGAGCAGGATCTCGGCCTCGCCGAACTTCACGTTCTTGCGTCGGGAGATGATGAAAGGGGCGGGGAGATGAGGCTTTAAAGCATGCTCCACCTCCTCAATCTGTATCTTGATGCCTCCCGAGACAATCACGTTGTCCTTACGGCCGAGGATGCGGAAGCCCTTGCGGGGGACGATCTCTGCGCGGTCGTTGGTCTTTAGTGTTCCCTCATGCACCAATGGCGCATCGATCATCAGACAATCATCTTTGTCCAGACTTACTTTGACACTTGGGAAAGGCTGGTACCACTCGCTGGCCTCGGGGCCGTTGAGTCGTCGCATGGCGATATGCGAGAGCGTCTCCGTCATGCCGTAAGTGCTCCACACCGCATGAGGGAAGTCACGCAAAGCCACCGCCAGTTGGTCATCAATTGCTCCGCCGCCGATGATGAGATGACGGGTCTGACGCAACAATGCCGCTTCTTCGGGCACTTGCAGGGTGTTGTAGACTTGCAGGGGAACCATAGCGGCGAAAGTCGGAGCCGGGATTCTCTGTCCTTGTGGACAAGGGTGGGGCAGGGCAGCAGGGTCATGGAAGTCTGTCTCTGTGACGCATTGCCCTTGCAATAAGGCCGCCATGGGATGTCCACTCGGCTCTATGCTGAGCAAGCGCAGCCGACGCTCGATGGATCGGACCACGACCATCTTCGCACCGATATACTTCAGATTCATGCAGAGCAGTGCCGTGTCACCAGGTTGCAGTCCCAGGAAATCGCAGGTGATACGGGCAGAGTTGCTCATCTTTTCCTTTTCGGGCCACATCGGTTTGGGCGCACCCGTACTGCCACTGGTGTGGACGAGAACACGGTCACTGCTGTTGCGCCACTCACTTAGGAATTCTTCGAGTACCATAGCTTGTCGTCTTTAATCTCCAAGGGCATGGGGATGTTGTCGGTGTAGAGCAGTCCTGTTCCCAAGCCCTGCGGCAGGGTGATGTGCGGCCCGTACACCTCGGCACAGAACTGCGCCACCGCGTTGAGTCCGACATTGCTTTCCAGTGCCGAAGTGATCCAAGAACCGATGCCACGGGCTTTGGCCATTCTGATCCATTCGCGGCAACCGTGCATGCCACCATGCAGGCTGGGCTTCAGCACGAGATAGGCAGGACGGATTTTGTCGAGCAGCATGGCTTTCATCGACGGCATGTTGATGCCGATGAGCTCTTCGTCGAGTGCGATGGGCAGGGGTGAATGCTGACAGAGCTCCGCCATCTCTTTCCACTGATGCGGCTTGATCGGTTGTTCGATGGAGTGTATGTCATATGGGGCCAGTGCTTCCAAGCGCTGCATGGCATTGTCGGGCGTGAAGCCACCGTTGGCATCCACTCTCAGCTCCACTTGTTCCTTGCTGAAACACTCACGGATATGTTTCACTAAGTCCAACTCACGCCCGAAGTCGATGGCACCTATCTTCAACTTCACGCAGTGATAGCCAGCCTTGAGCTTAGCCTCCAGCCGTGTGTACATCTCGTCGAAGGTTCCCATCCACACGAGTCCGTTGATGGTGATCCCCTCTTCGCCCCGGCTGAACGGTGTGTCGAAGAGAGCCGTAGAGCCCTTAGCGTCGAGTTGTGCAAAGGCCGTCTCCAGTCCGAAGAGAATTGAAGGATAAGGTCGCAGCATCTCATAGGGTATGCCGCCCAATCGGTTGATCAGGTCGCACGTGTCGCGGAGGAGCGTCTGATAGCGCTCGTCGCTCATGGCGTCACAACTCAGGTCGGGAAGTGCCGAGCACTCTCCCGTGCCACGAATGCCGTCGCGTTCAAGTGTGATATAGTAAGAATGGTGGGTAATGTACACGCCGCGGCTGGTTCCCGCCGGCTGTTTGAAGTGCAGCATCCTGTCGGTGATCTCGTATTTCATGTTTAAAACTACTTTTGTTGCGTGAAGGCAAAAGTAAGAAAAAAAGGATAAAAAAGCAAGTTTTATTTTGCCTTTCCCTAAGATTACGCTATCTTTACATAGAAATATTCCATCAGTAAGCAACAGCATATCATGAAAATAAAAATATTCTATAATCACAAAGAAGAGTTGTGGAACTCGTGGAGTCATGCGGGCGGCATCTTCTTGGGCGTGGCTTTTGGGGTTATCTTCCTTTATCTCTGCTTCTCGCGTGGCAACGGTTGGGCCACAGCAGGTGTCATCCTCTACCTCGTGGGCATGCTCGGTTCGTATATCGCTTCCACCGTCTATCATGCCCTCTCGGCTTGGTCACCATGGAAGGAGCGGTTGCGTAAGTGGGACCATGCGGCTATCTACTGGCATATCGCCGGTTCCTATTCGCCCATCACGCTCATCGCCTTGCGCCAGGAGGGTTATTGGGGTTGGGCGCTGTTCTGCTTTGTATGGCTCTGCGCCATTGTGGGAACGATCACGAGCTTTCATAGGCTCAAGGCCCACAGCAATCTGGAGACGCTGGTATATATAGGCATGGGCATGAGTGTGCTCATCGCTTTCAAGCCCTTGATCGATTCTGTGAGTGCGGCGACGGTCATCTGGATCATCGCCGAGGGTGTGTGTTATGTCACCGGCGCGCTGTTCTACACCCTTCGTCGCCGTCGCTACATGCACACCGTCTTCCATTTCTTCGTCCTCGCCGGCAGCGTCTGCCACCTCATTGCCGTGTGGGACATCCTCATGCGCTACCTCTGAAGAGATTGAATAAAACAGACAGAGTAACAGAGTCTACAAATCTGTCTACTCTGTTACTCTGTCTGGAATTATTTGTTTACTCTGTCTTAAGGGAACTGGGGGTACTTGTCGAAGTCGGGCTTGCGCTTTTCCAGGAATGCACGGCCGCCTTCCTGCGCCTCGTCGAGTGTGTAGTAGAGCATCGTAGCATCGCCGGCAAGCTCCTGAATACCTGCCTGACCGTCGAGCTCAGCGTTGAAGCCAGCCTTCATCATGCGGATGGCGAGCGGAGAGCGCTCCATGATCGTCTCGCACCAGACCACCGTCTCATCCTCAAGTTGGTCAAAGGGCACCACCTTGTTGACGAGGCCCATCTGCTCAGCCTCCTTTGCAGAGTACTGACGGCAGAGATACCAGATCTCGCGCGCCTTCTTCTGTCCCACGATGCGTGCCAAGTAGCTGGCACCCAGTCCGGCATCGAAGCTGCCCACCTTTGGTCCTGTCTGTCCGAAGACAGCGTTTTCCGACGCTATCGTCAGGTCGCAGACCACGTGGAGCACATGTCCGCCACCGATAGCGTAGCCGTTGACCATGGCGATGACCGGCTTAGGCAGTCGGCGAATCTGCATCTGCACGTCGAGGACGTTAAGGCGTGGCACACCATCACGACCGACATATCCGCCGCGTCCCTTGACGTGCATGTCGCCACCCGAACAGAAGGCCTTGTCGCCGGCACCCGTGAGGATCACCACACGGATGTCGAGATGGTCGCGGCAGTAGGTGAAGGCCTGGCTCATTTCCCATACCGTGAGCGGTGTGAAGGCGTTGCGATAGCGTGGACGGTTGATCGTGATCTTAGCGATGTGATTGTATTCTTCAAAGAGGATCTCCTTGAAGTCGAACCCCGCAATGGTTTTCCAATTTCTCTTTTCCATATTATAATAAGGTGTTAAAGTATTCTTGATAAGCCCTCAGGTCGTCTTCGGCATTGGTGAAGACTTCGAGGAGCATCGGGCGTTCTGTCATCGGGCTGACGAGCGCGCCGAGGAGATTATAGAGCTCTTCCTCGTTGTGAGCGTGATAATACATGATGTCGTTCTCGCGGCAGATGCCTTCTGCTGTGGTAGCGTGCACGCCCATGACCATACTGCGTGCCGGACTCTGCCGCAGTCCGTCGAATTTGGCGAAGATCTCTCCACCGCTGTTGTTGAGCAACAAGATGCGGAGGTTCTGCCGCAGGTTGGTGTTCCACAGTGCATTTTGGTCGTAGAAGAAACTCAGGTCGCCGATGACGCAATACACCGGAGCGTCTGTGGCGAGCGAGAAACCGGCCGCCGTGGACAGCGAGCCTTCGATGCCGTTGATGCCACGGTTGCAGTAGATATGCTCCCGGGCATAGAGACATCCCAAGCGCACCGACGTGCTGTTGGCGTAGTGCAGGGCGTAGCCTTCCGCAGTATGGCTGAGTCGCTCTTCAAGGAGTTTTACGGCTAACAGATTGGAGTAGCGTGGAACGAACGAGCGGCGGTGGTCCTCGGCTTTCCAACGCAGCGCTTCCCAGCGGTCGGACCACTCGTGCGGTCCCTCAGTGGTGATAGCGGCAAGCACGTCGTCGGGTCTTGCCTGCACGATGCCGCGCAGGTTCATCATCGGGTCGTGGACTGTGCCGTCGGCATTCACCTCCCAGCAGATAGCGTCCTTAGCCTGTCGCAGGAGTTGCTTGGCACGCTTGCTTACCAGCGTGTCGCCGATGTAGAGGACAAAGTCGGGCAGGAAATCCTCGTCGTCCCCTGCCATAGCTGACATCTCTTCCAGTGACGTGCCACCATCTTCTCCGCTGAGCGCCTCGTTCCAAACCACATAGCGTTTGTCCGTGAGCGATGCAATCCTGCCTTTGGCTAAGTCCGACGGCTTCATCTGTCCGATGACGATGAGCGGTCGCTCCGCCTCGGCGAGCTGTTGCAGAAGGTCATGAGCCACGGCCGAAATGGCATTGACGGAAGCGCACGCTTCCTTACCGCTATCGTGAGCCGACAGCAGTGAGCTGAGCGCAATCATTCGTTCTGAGGGCAATGTGCGTGTGTTGAAGGTGTAGAGCGGCTCCGTGATGGGCACGTTGATGTGCACCGGTCCTTGAGTCTCTTGTGTCGCAGCGATGAGCGCCTCGTTGACGAGTCGGTTGCAATACCAGTGTTCCTCCTCGTTGTGCGGTTCGGGCAGATCCACCGTGCGCTTGACAAAGCAGGTCAATGCCCCCGGCTGAGGCATCGTCTGACCGGTGAGCTGTCCGATCCACTGCTTGGGCCGGTCGGCCGAGACGACCACGAGAGGCAGATGCTGATACATCGCCTCGGCAACAGCGGGCAGCGTGTTGAGCAGTGCCGTGCCGCTGGTGACGCAGACGACAACCGGCTCCTCAGTAGCCTGACAGAGCCCGAGTGCATAGAACGCGGCACTGCGCTCGTCGGTGATGGGGTAGCACTGGATCTCAGGGCACACGTCGAGGTTGTGCACAACAGGCGCGTTGCGCGATCCCGGACATACCACCGCATGGCGCACGCCGTGAGCGATGAGCAGCGCGGTGAGTGTGTTGACATTTCCTTTATCGCAATACATCTCTCATGGTGTTGAGTTTCATCTCAGTCTCCCTCCATTCCTCTTTCTCCTTGCTTTCCGGTACGATGCCTCCACCGGCGTGGAGGATATAGTGGCTACCCTCTATTTCCATGCAGCGCAGCGTGACATATAGCCGTGTCTCTCCTTCCGGATCATAGGGTCCGCAGAAGCCACTGTAGTATTTCCGGAATTTCTCTTCATACTTGAGAATGATTTCTTTCGCTGCTTCTTTGGGCATGCCGCACACGGCAGGAGTGGGGTGAAGGGCATCGAGCACGTCGCCTAATTGCACGTCGTCCTTGAGTGTAAAGTCAAAATCGGTGCGCAGATGGAGCAGTTGCGCCGCCATGGTGGTATGAGGATGTCCGTGATTCAGTGTCTTGGTCATTGGACTCAGCGTGTCGAGGATGTAGTTTGCCACATAGCGTTGCTCCTTGCGGTTCTTCTCCGACCATTTCAGCTCCTGTCCAGGTCTGTAGTCGACCGGCATCTTCTCCGTACCCGCCAAGGCCATAGTATGGTAGTTGTGACTGTCGCCTTCGATGAGCACTTCGGGTGTTGCCATAAGCCACGTACCCGCATGTTTCATGTTCACCAAGGCGATATACTGGTGGGGATAGAGACGGCAGGCGTGCAGAAACAGTTCTTCGGCATCTCTGACGAGGTACCGCAGCTCATACACATGCCGGGCCATAACCAGTTTACGGACCGTGCCAAGCTTGAAATACAGCTTACAGTTGATAAAGAGCTGGTGGTAAATGTCCCGATCTTGCTTTTCGTACTTTGCGATCATGCTTGATAGTTCGCCGTCGTTATATTCCACACTGTGCCTAAAATCCCTTTCCCCCACAGCTTCCCGTTCGATGCTGTCGGGTTGTAAGAGCCACACAGGCGTCTTTTCCGACGGTTGGAACGGCGCAAAGACGAAACCTTTGCGACCGTTGAGGTCTTTGACAGACTTCAAGGCCACGGGCTCACCCTCGTGCTGTTCCAGTCGTACATATTCCTTTTGCTCCGGCAAGCGGTAGCAGACATAGTTGGTTGTGCTCATTCCTTTCGTGGCGACAAGATATAGTTTGTGACATGTACCGTAGAGATCAAGTCGCCCTTAGAGTTCTTTACCTCGATCTGCCATTCATGCAGTGTGCGGCCCTTGTATTGCAGTTTGGCATAGGCAGTGACGGTATCTCCGACGAGCACCGTGCGCAGATGGTTGCCACTGACGTTGATGCCCACGCAGATCTTTCCCGGACAGAGCGCCATGGAAGCTACACCCGCAAGGTTCTCGCAAAGGGCCAGCGTAGCGCCACCGGAGAGAAAACCAAACGGCTGACGGTTGAGATCGTCGACTTTCATGCGTGCCATGCAGGTGTCGGGCTCCTCTGTTGAGAAAAACTCCATATTCAATGTCTTCGAGAGACCACCTTGTTTCTCGATAACGGCTTTTTCTTTTTCTATGTTCATGGTTTTCGTTTTTTATTTTATTCTTCCTTGCAAAGATACGAAAAATTCTATTACCTTTGCCAAACAAATCATCTATTATGCAGTCTAAACACAATAACATTATGAATAAAATGAGGAAAGTACTGCTCGCCGTACTTTCCCTTCTTGCTCCAATGATGGCCGTGGCCAATCCTGTCGATGACCTGCTCAACCGCATGGACGCAGGTGCCGCACGCAAGTTCATCACAGAGCTGCAGCCGTCAGATACTGATTTCTTTGAGCTCTCCCAGCGCGACGGCAAGATCTGTGTCAAGGGCAATACGTGGGTGAACATTGCCACGGGTGTCAACTGGTATCTCAAGCACCATGCCGGCATCATGGTCAGTTGGAACAACATGCACCCGCGTTTGCCGGAGCGACTGCCCGCTGTCAAGGGTAAGGAGCGCCACACTACCTGGCTCACCGACCGATACGACTTCAACTACTGCACGTTTTCCTATTCCATGGTCTTTTGGGACTGGAACCGCTGGCAGGAAGAGATCGACTGGATGGCCTTGCACAGCATCAACATGCCGTTGGCTGTGACAGGCGAGGAAGTGGTATGGCGTAACATGCTGCTGAAGTTGGGCTATTCCAAAGAAGAGATCGGGCGCTTCATTGCCGGACCGGCTTTCCTGGCCTGGTGGGCGATGAACAATCTTGAGGGATGGGGCGGGCCGCTGCCCGAGAACTGGTACCGTCAGCAAGAGACATTGCAGAAACGAATCCTCCAGCGTGAGCGCTCGTTGGGTATGCATCCTGTGCTGCCGGGCTACTGCGGCATGTTGCCTCACGACGCCAAGACAAAGATGGGCGTCGGCGTGACCGATGGTGGCCAGTGGAACGGCTATACGCGTCCGGCCAATCTCATCGCTACCGACCCGTCCTTTGACCGCATCGCTGACCTTTATTACAAAGAGTTGACACGACTCTACGGCAAGGCCGACTACTACTCGATGGATCCTTTCCACGAGAGTGCCGACAACAGTGCCATCGACTATGCGGCCTGCGGACGCAAGCTGCTTGCCGCCATGAAACGCGTCAACCCAAAGGCTGTGTGGGTGGTGCAAGGCTGGACCGAGAACCCGCGCCCGGCGATGGCCGACAGCCTGCCGGCTCAAGACCTGATGGTGCTGGATCTCTTCTCGGAGTGCCGCCCGATGTTCGGAGCGCCTTCGGTGTGGCGGCGTGACAAGGGATACGGCGATCATCCGTGGCTGTTCTGTATGTTGGAGAACTTCGGAGCCAACGTTGGACTTCACGGACGCATGGACCAGCTTATCCATAACTTCCGGTTGGCAGCCGCCCCAAACACTCCTATGCAAAGCGCGAGACAGCATCTGCGTGGTTGGGGCTACACGATGGAAGGCTCGGAAAACAATCCTGTGATGTTTGAGTTGATGAGCGAACTGCCGTGGATGACCGACTCGCTGCCCAAGGATGAAGATATAGCAGCCTACAAACAGCGGTGGCTCAACAGTTATGTGCGTGCTCGCTACGGTGTGGCTGACCCTGTGCTGCAGCAAGTCTGGCGTGTCTTGGGCAACAGCATCTATAACTGTCCGCTCGGCAACAACCAGCAGGGACCTCACGAGAGTATCTTTGACGGACGCCCCTCGACCGATAACTTCCAAGTGAAGAGATGGTCGAAGATGCACAACTACTACGATCCCAACGAAACCCGACGCGCCGCTGAGTTGATGACAAGTGTCGCCGACAAATACCGCGGCAACAACAACTTTGAATACGACCTCGTGGATGTTGTTCGTCAGGCTCTCGACGACCAGGCGCGACTGCAATATCTGCGCACTATCGTAGACTATCGTGGCTTTGACCGCCGTGCGTTTTCGGCCGACTCAGCCCGCTTCCTCCACATGTTGCTTTTGCAGGACAGTCTCTTAGGCACGCGGCGCGAGTTCCGTCTTGGCCATTGGACGGGGGCAGCACGATCGTTGGGACGTACGGCACAAGAGAAGGATCTCTATGAGTGGAACGCCCGTGTGCAGATAACGACCTGGGGCAACCGCGACTGCGCCGACCGCGGCGGACTCCGCGACTATGCCCATAAGGAGTGGCAAGGGTTGTTGCGTGACTTCTACTTTGTGCGCTGGCAGGCCTATCTCGATGCGCTCTCCCGACAGATGGCGCACGACAGCCGTCCTGATGCTTCGGTGCTGGGCGAGGGCGCGAACGCCAACAAGACGGCCACAGAGCTTTTTGCCATGGCGCTGCCCAAGGCTCCGTTCGTCGACTGGTATGCGATGGAAGAGCCGTGGACGCTTCGTCACAACACTTATTCGCCGGAACCTGTAGGCGACTGCGTCGATATGGCAAAGAGAGTGATGGCGTTTCTCGAAAAAGAGAAATGTCGGGCTTTCTGACAAAAAAACGGGCACGAGAAGGCGATCTTTGGAAACAAGTGACCTCTTGCTCCTGATTTTTCGATTCTCGCGCGATTTTGTTAATGTGTTGAAAGTCAGTGCTTTATGTTTTACCCCTATTTTTTGCTCTACACAAAACGCCTTTCTGATGAAAAATTCTCTAGAGAATTTTTCATCAGAAAGGCGTTTTCATCATGTAAAACAACCGAGATGACCGCATGAAACAGCCGTTTTGACGAAGTAAAATCACTGTTTTGATGGCAACAGCGCACTTTTTTCATGTTTTCAAGTCACTCTGAGCTTGGACGGCCCCTGTTTTTCTCTCTAGATTGAAAGAAGAGACAGAAGGTGTTTTGTCAATCAATTTTATGGAATAAACGTTTGAGATCCAGAATATATTTATTACTTTTGTAGTCAGTCAACAATATCCAAAGAATAAGATGGTGCAGAATACAAATGCAGTGAAACGACTGGTGAGCCTCGACGTTCTGCGCGGTCTGACCGTCATGTTTATGATCTTTGTGAACAACGGAGCCGGTGAGGAGATCTTCTCCACCTTGCAACACTCCAAATGGAACGGCATGACGTCCTGTGATCTCGTCTTCCCCTTCTTCCTTTTCATCATGGGCATCTCCACTTATCTCAGCCTTCGCAAGGGCGGATTCCGGTGGACACATCGGCAAGCCCGCAAGACCGTCAAGCGCACCTTGCTGCTCTTCCTTATCGGACTGCTCATCAACTGGTTTGACATGGCTATGGACGGCCGTCCGCTCGACTTCGACCATCTGCGCATCATGGGTGTGATGCAGCGCATCGCCATCTGCTACGGAGCCACGGTAGCCGTTGTGCTCACCATCCATCATCTTACTCATTCCTTCCGCGGACTGTGGATTCTCGTGGCACTGCTGTTGACGGGCTATTCCATCCTGCTGCTTGCCGGTGGCGGTTATGACTACGACAGCGTCACCAACATCCTCTCGCGTGTGGACCATGCGCTGTTGGGTGACGCCCATCTCTATCATAAGTCACCCGTAGATCCCGAGGGACTGCTCTCAAGCTTTTCTGCTATGACCAACACGATGATAGGTTTTCTTGTCGCTTCCTGGGCTCTTCGGAAAGAGCACCCCGAACTGGGACATCCCCATCTCGTCACCCTCTCACGGCTGTTGGTCTGTGGAGCTGTCATGGCTTTTGCAGGCTGGCTCCTGCAGTTCTGCCTGCCGCTCAACAAACGTGTGTGGAGTCCCTCCTATGTCCTGCTCACCTGCGGCATTGCAGCCTCTTTGCAAGGTCTGCTTGTGGGCTGGCTTGACATCCACCGCGCTCAAAGTCAGGCGACAGGCAGCGGCTCTGCCGGGCAACCATGGCTGGTGAGATTGACGCTGTGGTTTGGCATGAATCCCCTCTTCCTTTATGTGGCCAGCGAGGCCGTGAGCATCGTCTTCGGTGCTACGGGCATCAAGGCTGGAGTCTATTCTTTGCTCCATGCCGTTATCCTCAACGGCTATTGGGCCAGTGTGGCCTATGCTGCGCTGTTTGTCGCCCTGCACGCACTGATGGGCTGGGCGCTGTGGAGGAAGCGGGTGTTCATCAAACTGTAATCTTCTTTCATCCTCACGGGTGACTGTCGTCCACGCCTATCGCGCAGTCGGATTGCAGGGTTGCACTTGTTGCACACTTGCTGAGGTGGTTATTAATTATTAAATAGCTCTTGTTCTCGTTTCTTTTTTGTACCTTTGCATATAGGAAGAATATATTCGAATATAACTATAAGTATGAACATTTTAGAGTTAAGCGAGCAGGAGATTGGACGACGCCAGAGCCTGCAGGAGCTGCGCAACATGGGTATCGACCCGTATCCAGCAGCCGAGTTCCCCACCAATGCCTTTTCAGTTGATATCAAGAACAACTTCAAGGAGGGAGAGAAGCAGGAGGTCGTCATCGCCGGACGTATGATGAGTCGCCGTATCATGGGTAAGGCCAGCTTTGTGGAGTTGCAGGATAGCAAGGGAAGAATCCAAGTGTATGTCACCCGTGACGACATCTGCCCCGACGAGAATAAGGACATGTACAACAAGGTCTTTAAGAAACTCCTCGACATCGGTGACTTCATCGGCATCAAAGGCTTTGTCTTCAAGACGCAGACGGGCGAGATCTCTGTGCACGCCCAGTCGCTGAAACTGCTGAGCAAGAGCCTTAAGCCACTGCCGATCGTGAAATACAAGGACGGCGTGGCCTACGACAAGTTCGACGATCCCGAGCTGCGCGCCCGCCAGCGCTATGTCGACCTCATCGTCAACGACGGTGTGAAGGATACGTTTCTCAAGCGTGCCAAGGTGCTCAAGACCATGCGCAACTTCTTCGACGAGGCCGGATACACCGAGGTGGAGACTCCTATTCTGCAGAGCATCCCCGGTGGCGCCAGCGCACGTCCGTTCATCACGCACTTTAATGCGCTGAATATCGACATGTACATGCGTATCGCTACTGAACTCTACCTCAAGCGACTCATCGTGGGCGGCTTCGAGGGTGTCTACGAGATCGGTAAGAACTTCCGCAACGAGGGTATGGACAAATACCACAACCCGGAGTTTACCTGCATGGAGCTCTATGTGCAATACAAGGACTATAACTGGATGATGTCGTTTACCGAGCGTCTGCTCGAGACCATCTGCGTGGCTGTCAATGGCAGCACGGAGGTGAAGAACGGCGACCACGTCATTTCGTTCAAGGCACCTTTCCGCCGTCTGCCTATCCTCGACACCATCAAGGAGAAAACAGGCTTCGACCTCGAAGGAAAGAGCGAGGAGGAGATCCGCGACATCGCTGTGAACAAGCTCAAGATGGAAGGCATCGATGAGAGCTTCGGCAAGGGTAAGCTCATTGACGAGATCTTCGGTGAGTTCTGCGAGGGTACGTTCATCCAGCCAACATTTATTATTGACTATCCGGTGGAGATGAGTCCGCTGACGAAGATGCACCGCTCGAAGCCAGGACTCACTGAGCGCTTCGAGCTGATGGTCAATGGTAAGGAGCTCGCCAACGCTTATTCAGAGCTCAACGACCCCATCGACCAGGAGAACCGCTTCAAGGAGCAGATGAAGCTTGCAGACAAGGGCGACGATGAGGCGATGATCATCGACCAGGACTTCCTGCGTGCCCTGCAATATGGTATGCCGCCCACCAGTGGTATCGGCATTGGCATTGACCGACTCTGCATGTTGATGATCGGCAAGGAGAACATCCAGGAGATCATGCTCTTCCCGCAGATGAAGCCTGAGGCTAAGATGCCACAGAGCAGCATCAAGGAGTGGGCTGCCCTTGGCGTACCTGAGGACTGGGTGTATGTACTGCGTAAGGCTGGCTTCAACCTCATCTCTGACGTCAAGGATGAGAAGGCTCAGGGCTTGCAGCAGAAGATCGGTGAGATCAACAAGAAATATAAACTCGGTCACGAGAAGCCGTCAGTAGACGATATACAGCACTGGATTGACGGCGCAAAGAATCTGTAATACTCCCATTGGCTATGCGTCTGTTCAGAAGAATCAGTAGAGCACTGGGCCTGCGGAAGAAAGGCTCCATTCCCGATTTTGGTCGTGTGGCCATTATCGGGGGCGGCTCGTGGGCTACCGCCATCGCAAAGGTGGTGGTAGAGCACACGGGGCACATCGGATGGTATATGCGGCGCGACGACCGCATCGCTGACTTCCGACGGCTCGGACATAACCCGGCCTACCTCACGGGTGTACACTTCGACATCGACGACATCGACTTCACATCGGATATCAACGAGATTGCCACTGAATATGACACGCTCGTCTTCGTCACGCCCTCACCCTACTTGAAAGACCATCTGAAGAAACTCACGGCTGACATCAGCCATAAGTTCATCGTCACCGCCATCAAGGGCATCGTGCCCGGCGAGGATGTGGTCTGCTCTGACTACTTCCATCAGCGTTATGGCGTGCCTTACCGGCAGTTGCTCTGCATCGGCGGACCGTCACACGCTGAGGAGGTGGCTCTCGAACGGCTTACCTATCTCACTGTGGCTGGCAGTGACGAGAAGATGGCAAGGGAGTTCTCGCGTGTGCTCGCCTGTGACTATGTGAAGACTGAAACCTCCACCGACGTCACGGGCATCGAGTATGCGGCTGTGCTGAAGAATGTCTACGCTATCTGCGCAGGCATCTGCAACGGCATGGGTTATGGCGATAACTTCCAGGCTGTCTTCCTCACCAATGCCATCCGTGAGATGGACCGCTTCCTGACAGCCGTCAACCCTGTACACCGCAAAATCTGTGACAGTGTCTACCTCGGTGACCTGCTCGTGACAGGATACTCCAACTTCTCACGTAACCGCACATTTGGTATGATGATCGGTAAGGGCTACTCTATCAAGAGTGCCCAGGCTGAGATGAAGATGGTGGCGGAAGGATACTACGGTACGAAGTGCATGGAGGAGATCAACAGACAGCTCCACGTGAGCATGCCGATCCTCGACGCTGTCTATGACATACTCTACAAAGACCAGCGTCCGCGAGATGTCATCCCTGCTCTGACAGAAAGACTCTCGTGAGTGCTTTGACATAAAGACATGTTTTTTGTTTTTAAGACATAAAGACATAAAGAACATGTTCTATAAAGAAGCATTCTTGAGTCTAAGTGCAAGAAAGGCAATACATATAATATTATAATGTGTAAGATGGATGAAGAAGAGTTAAGGAAGAGGGCGTTGGAGGAAAAGATAACTAAGATTATCCAATGCGCATATAATGTTCGGGGCGTGTTGCCAAAAGGCTTCTTGGAAAAGGTATATAAGAATGCCTTGTATCTTGAACTTCGAGAGCACAATCTGAACGTGATACCCGAAGCACCCATTGATGTCTATTATAAGGGCGTTATGGTTGGGGAGTACAGGGCGGATATGCTTGTGGACAACGACGTCATCATAGAGTTGAAGGCTACACAATGTCTGACGAGGCAGGATGAGGTTCAACTGGTAAATTATCTGACGGCTCTCCATATCGATACCGGATTGCTCATTAACTTCGGAGGCGATAATCTGGAGATAAAGCGTAAATACAGGGAATACAAGAAGACAAGGTAGTAAAACAAGTATAAATTAGTATTATTCATTTAATAAGGTAAGATGATGAGAAAGGATTAGGCAGGAGTTCATCACGGTTAGGAGACTATTCGCATTGAAGACGAATGCAGAAACAGTGACAGTGACAGAGGTATAGACAAAGACAAATAAAGAGAGCAGAATATACATTTATGAACAATATGTTCTTTATGTCTTTCTGTCAAAAGAAGAATGAAAGAAATCTGTTCTTTGTGTTTTTCTGTCTAAAAAGAGAATGAAGAATAATCTGTTCTTTATGTCTTTCTGTCTAAAAAAGGAAAACATGTCCTTTATGTCTTTTTGTCTTCAACAGAGTTGTCTGTCTATCTGTCGTGATTTTGTCGTGATTCTAACTTTGAGTCTTGAAAGATTATCATGAAAAACATTGCATTAGACACAACGAAGGCTGTACAGTTCCTCAAGGCTGGTACAGTGGAGGCTTACGAGCCGAAGGTGAAGGCCGCTCAGGAGGCCTTGGAGAATGGAACATGCGAGGGAAACGACTTTCTCGGTTGGTTGCATCTGCCCTCTGAGATCACAGAGGACTTCCTCAACGAGATTCAGGTTTGCGCCAACACACTGCGCGAGAAGTGCGAGGTTGTCGTCGTTGCTGGTATCGGCGGCAGCTATCTGGGTGCACGTGCCGTTATCGAAGCCCTTGGCAACTCCTTTGCATGGCTCGTCGGTGACAAGAAGAACCCCACCATCATGTTCGCCGGTAACAACATTGGTGAGGACTACCTCGCTGAGCTCACCGACTACCTGAAGGGTAAGAAGTTCGGTGTCATCAACATTTCCAAGTCTGGTACCACCACCGAGACTGCTCTGACTTTCCGTCTGCTCAAGAAACAATGCGAGGCTCAGCGTGGCAAGGCTGAGGCTAAGGACGTCATCGTGGCTGTCACCGACGCACACAAGGGTGCTGCCCGTGCCGCTGCTGACAAGGAAGGCTATAAGACATTTGTCATTCCTGACAATGTCGGTGGTCGCTTCTCTGTGCTCACTCCGGTAGGTCTGCTGCCGATCGCTGTGGCTGGCTTCGATGTCAAGGCTCTCGTCAAGGGCGCACAGGACATGGAGAAGGCTTGCGGCAAGGACGTTCCTTTCGCAGAGAACCCCGCCGCACAGTATGCCGCAACCCGTCAGGGACTGTATACTCAGGCTGGCAAGAAGATCGAGATCGTCTGCAACTTCCAGCCGAAGCTCCACTACTTTGCTGAGTGGTGGAAGCAACTCTACGGTGAGAGCGAGGGTAAGGATGGCAAGGGTATCTTCCCTGCAGCTTGCGACTTCACTACCGACCTGCACTCTATGGGTCAGTGGATCCAGCAGGGCGAGCGTACCATCTTCGAGACGGTGATCTCGGTTGAAACTCCTAACGAGAAGCTGCTCTTCCCGCACGACGAAGAGAACCTCGACGGACTGAACTTCCTTGAGGGCAAGCGTGTCGACGAGGTGAACAAGATGGCTGAGCTCGGTACCCGTCTGGCTCATGTCGACGGTGGCGTGCCAAACATGCGTGTCAGCGTGCCGCAACTCAATGAGTACTACATCGGCCAGCTCATCTACTTCTTCGAAAAGGCTTGCGGCATCAGCGGTCTGTTGGAGGGTGTCAACCCGTTCAACCAGCCTGGTGTGGAAGCTTACAAGAAGAATATGTTCGCTCTGCTCAACAAGCCCGGCTATGAGGCTGAGAGCAAGGCCATCCAGGAGCGTTTGGCTCAGGAGAAGTAATAAGACCGGACCCTCTTTCCCTTGGCCCCCTCTCCCTGAGGATGGAGAGGGGAATGGCAATACCCTTATAATCATAATCGATGCAAGATATAAGAAAAGCAATCGAGAAGTACTTATCCAAGATGCAGGAGAGTCATCCCGGGCTGAAAGCTTGGGAGGGCTTTCGCTGTGTCTTGTTCGATATGGACGGTGTCCTTTACGACTCCATGCCCCATCACGCTATAGCCTGGCAACAGTCGATGGCTGAGTTTGGCATCACGATGACAGTAGCTGACGCCTACGCCACAGAAGGCGCACGCGGTATTGATACCATTCGCCACTTCTTCCTCCTGCAAAAGCACGAGGAGATCACGCTGGAACAGGCGCAGAAGATGTACGACGAGAAGACGCGTATCTTCCATGAGATGGGCGAGGCGCCTATCTTCCCAGGTGTGAAGCCTCTCATGAAGGCTATCCAGACGTCGGGGATGAGCGTCAACGTAGTGACGGGCAGTGGACAGCGTCCGCTCATTGACAAGTTGTTGACGGACTTCAGCGACTATCTCGTCCGCGAGCACATTACCTCGGCTTACGATGTGAATCGTGGGAAGCCCTATCCTGATCCTTATCTTCAAGGTATGCGCAAGTCAGGATATGCCGACCCGCGTCAAGCCATTGTCGTGGAGAACGCGCCCCTTGGCGTGCGTGCCGGCAAGGCTGCGGAGATGTTTACCGTGGCTATCAACAGCGGTTCTCTGCCCGACAAGGCACTGACAGACGAGGGCGCTGATGTGCTCTATCCGTCGATAGAGACGTTTCTGGCCGACTGGCCGGAAGTGGTGAAGGCTGCCGGAAAGTAACTTGTTGCTTATATATAATAAATAAGGAGTCCGATTATGAAGCAGATGCTCTTATACCTATTATTATTTGTTTCTTTAGGCCTTTCTGCCCAAGAGACGAAAACCGGGCAGGTAGTTCTGCAAAGCGGGACAGCACAACCTCAGTTGCGTAAGTTCGTCGTTGCTGACATGGAGACGCATGTACCTGTGCGTGGTGTCATCGTCAGCACGAAGTCGGGCTATCGCGATACCACCAACTACCGGGGCATCTGCTATATTCCCACGAAGTTTGACACGCTCTCGGTCAGCCATGGGAAATATCTCACTGAGCGGTTGACGATGAAAGAAATCAAGGATACCACGTATCTCATTCCCAACAGCCATCAGCTCAGCGAGGTGACGGTATGGGGCGAAGGTGGACCGTCTGTGTCAAAGGGATTGACGGAACAGGTGCGTCAGATCTTTAGGGAGAATATCCCTAACGCGGGCTTTGGCTTCGACTTTGCCAAGATACTCGACGGTCGTTACCGTCGCGACATGAAGCATCTGAAGAAGACCAAAGAGATCTTCAAGGAACTGGACAAGGACGACGAGGATCCTATCGTCAAGGCTTATAAGCAGGCGATGGAAGAGAAAAAGAAAGAGTCGGAGAAGAATACTGAGAATAAATAGAATCAGGATTGAAACAGATAGACTGACGCTTGCCTGTGGGTAGAGTGGTGAGACAATGGTCAATAAAGGAAAGTTCCGAATATGAAGCAGTTGCTTTTGTACTTATTATGCGTCCCTTTCAACCTTTATGCGCAAGATACAAAGAAAGTACCTCCCTTCCCACAAAAACAGACGGCACAGCCTCCTCAATTTCGTAGGCTTGTGATAGCTGACATGGAGACGCATGTGCCAGTACGTGGTGCCATTGTTACTACGAAATCGGGCTACCGAGATACCACCAACTACCGTGGCATCTGCTTTATCCCCACAAAATTCGATACGCTCTCAGTCAGTCGATCCGGGTATTTGACAGAACGCCTGTTGACGGGTGAGGTCAAGGATTCTACATTTTTGCTTCCTAATATGCATCGGCTTTCTGAGGTCACCGTATGGGGGAAGCAAAATCTCTCAGCACTTGACGGACTTGACAATGCCATCACGAAGGAAACCCAAGGGCACACACCAGCCCCGGGTGGTCTTGGACTTGTAATAATCTTCGATATGGGAAAGGTCCTCGACAAGCGCTACCGTCGCGACATGAAACATCTGCGCAAGACGCGCGAGGTATTCAAGGAGATGGATAAGGACAACGAGGATCCTATCGTGAGAGCCTATAAAGAGGCAATGGAGGAGAAAAAACGGGCGGAAAGCAATACGGAGCATAAATAGTTTCTATGATAAAGGGATTCTTACCATCAAATTAAATACTGATGTCAATGTTAGAAGGGGCATTCTCTTGATTAAACTTTTAGATATTAAAAGGAAAAAGAAAGACGAAAAGCGTTGGATAATCTGCAAGAAATATTTATCTTTGCATATATAAAAACCCAGACAGATGAAAGGAAAAACTCCACAAATAGTTCAATATCAAGGGTCAAAGCGATTGTTAGCCCCTCAGATATTAGAGTATATGCCCTATCATTTCAATAGAATGATAGAGCCTTTTGCAGGCATGGCTGCAATGACTATAGCCGTAGCTCAAAAAAAGCGAGCCGATAATTATATACTTAATGATCTTAATACCCCACTTATTAAAATATTGGAATCGGCCATAGAGGATCCTAAGTTGCTTTTTGATGAATATAAGAAAGTATGGGAAGAACAGTTCTCCTATCCTGATGGAAGCGTTGCCCATTATTTCAAGGTAAGAGAAAAGTTTAATGCAGGAGAGACAACAGCAGCAAATATGCTATATCTTCTGGCAAGATGTGTAAAAGGGTCTGTAAGATATAATAGTAATGGAGAATTTAATCAATCTCCTGATAAACGGAGATGTGGAACGAATCCTTTGAACTTAAGAAATAGTATCTATACTATTTCTTCTTGGTTGAAAGGCAAGACTGGCTTTTATAGTTTGGATTATAAGCAAATTCTTGACATGGCCCAACCAGGGGATTTGGTATACATGGATCCTCCCTATCAAGGCGTGTCGCAGAAAAGAGATGCCAGATATATATCAGGTGTTGATTTTGATGAATTTGTTAATGCTGTCGATATGCTAAATGTTCGTGGAGTAGATTTCCTTATTAGTTATGATGGGAATTGCGGTGATAAGAAATATGGTGAGGATATGCCAAAGGATCTTGGAATGAAAAAGGTTCTTTTAAACGCGGGGTTGTCCAGTCAACAAATTTTGCTAGGACAGAAGGAAATAACTTTTGAGGCTCTTTACGTTAGTAGAGGATTGATAAAATTCATGCCTCAGCAACAACCAACGTTATTTAATCAGTATCTTGCAATATGAAGAAACTTCCAAAATCATTCTTAAGCAAGTTGAATAGTATAGAAGCGAAACGTCCTAAAACAGTAATACAGCATATATTAAAACATGGCTATATTACTACGGAAGAATTGGAAACACTATATGGCTATCAGCATCCTCCTCGTGCGGCAAGAGATGTAAGAGAATTAGGCATACCGTTGATTACCTTTAGGGTGAAGTCTTCTGATGGACGGTCTATAGGAGCGTATAAATTCGGCGATATTAAAAAAATCGGTGATGTGGTCTCGAAAGTGCGTGGAAGGACTGCTTTATCTGTTGCATTGAAAAAGGCATTGATTGCAAAGTATGGGGCTCACTGCATGATTTACCTTCAGTCTATGGAGGAAAGAATGTTGCAAGTAGATCACCGGATCCCCTATGAAATTGGAGGTGAGCAAGACATTAAGAATGTTGAAAGATTTATGCTTTTAAGTCCATCTGCTAATAGAGCAAAATCATGGACTTGTGAGCATTGCTCTAATTGGACACAGAAGGATAAAACCTATTGTATGTCATGCTTTTGGGCCTATCCTGAAAATTACACGCATGTCGCAGATGTAGAAGAGAGACAGATCATAATCACTTATACGGGTGATGAAATTGAAGATTACAATAGACTAATTTCTATTGTTGGGAAAGACAATGCAGAAAAAAGCATCAAGGAAGTCATAAAAAAGAATCTTCTATAAAATGAAAAGGGAGAACTTTTCCTTATGGTGAGGGATGAGAAAAAAGGGTTCTTCCTTCTTGTTTTAGATGAATAATATATATACAACCGTACAAGCAAGTGACTTCCTACCTGTACGATTTTTATATTTTAAATTTTCTGTCGGGAGTAATTGCCGTCCTTATGGTGGATCATCCTTCCCGGAAGAAGTCGAGCGCTTCCTTGATGAGTTCGTCGGAGGCTGTCTGGTTGATGCATATATCACCGATACCGGCCAAGAGCGTGAAGTTGATCGTGGTGCCCGTATTCTTCTTGTCGTGGTGCATGAGTTCGATGAGCTGGTCGTAGTCCTCACAACTAAAGTCAAACGAGCCATAGTTCTCGCGGATGAACTGCACGGTCTGCCGCATCTTGTCTGTCGGGAAGTTGGTAAGCACCGACGAGAGATAGAGTTCACAGATGAGGCCGAAGGCTACCGCATAGCCGTGGAGTAGGGGATCCTTGCCGGGCTTGTCGAGCGAGAATGCCTCAAAGGCGTGGCCGAAGGTGTGGCCGAGGTTCAGCGCCTTGCGGATGTCCTTCTCGTGGGGATCTTTCTTCACGATGCGCTTCTTGATGTTCACGGAGTAAGCCAGCATGGTTTGCAACTGCTTCAGATCGGGGTGGTTGAGATCGAAGTTCAGCAACTCTGCCCAGTGCTTCTCGTCGGAGATGAGACCGTGCTTGAGCATCTCGGCATAGCCCGAACGGATATTTTTATCATCAAGCGTACGCAGAAACTCTGTGTCGAGGATGACGAAGCGCGCATTGTTGAACACACCGATCTCGTTTTTCAGTCCGTTGAAGTTGATACCCGTCTTGCCGCCTACCGAGGCGTCTACCATTGCGAGCAGTGTTGTCGGAATGTTGATGAAGTCAATGCCACGTTTGAAGGTAGAGGCCGCGAAACCGCCTAAGTCCGTCACCATGCCTCCACCGAGGTTGATGAGCAGTGAGTGACGTGTGGCTCCATGGTCACCGAGTTCTTTCCAAACGTGCGACAGCGAGGTGAGATCCTTATAGCTGTCCGTCGACTGGATGGTGATGACGTAGGCGTTGCGCAGGCCAAACTGCTTGGCAAGCACTGGCCAGCATTTCTCGTGGGTGGTCTCGTCGGTAAGAACAAAAATCTTATCGTGCTCACATTCTGAAATAGCGGTGGCTATTTCAGTTTGCAAATGTTTGGAAATAATCACTCTCTGCTCCATAATCATACTTTTTTGTTTACCACAAATATAGCCAAAAAAGACGGATTATAGAACAGAGAGCTGCTGATATTAAGGTTTCTTAAATATAGAACCTTTGTTTTTGCGCACACCACCTAAGCAGTGTGCAACTTTTTTGTTGTTTCATTTAGATGAGAGGCATACCGAGTTCCTCGCATTCCTTTCTCATGTCTTCGGGCCAGATGCTTGCTTGGATCTCGCCGATATGTGCTTTGTGAAGCATGACCATGCACAGACGGCTCTGTCCGATACCGCCACCAATGCTCAGCGGCAGCTTACCGTCAAGAAGCTGGCGATGGAAATAGAGTTTCTCACGCTCTTCCTTGCCTTCAATTTTCAATTGGCGCAGCAACGCTTCCTTGTCCACACGGATACCCATCGAGCTGATCTCGAACGAGCGGCCGAGCACAGGATACCAGATGAGAATGTCGCCGTTGAGGCCGGCCTTGCCGTTTTCTGCCACCGTCGACCAGTCGTCGTAGTCGGGAGCACGTCCGTCGTGTTTCTTTCCGTCAGAAAGCTTTCCGCCGATACCTTCCACAAACACGGCACCATACTTTTTGCAGATGGCATCCTCACGCTCGTGGGGAGAGAGGTTGGGGTACATGTTGAGCACGTCCTGACTGTGGATGAAGTGGATCTCGCGCGGCAGGAATGGTTTCAGTTGTGGATAGCTTTCGCAGGCCAGGAACTCTGTGCGCAGGATGGCGGCATAGATGCGGTGCACCACATTCTCCAGGAAGGCGATGGTACGGTCACCCTCCTCGATGACAGCCTCCCAGTCCCACTGGTCGACATAGAGCGAGTGAAGGTTGTCCATCTCCTCGTCGGCGCGGATGGCGTTCATGTCGGTGTAGATGCCGTAGCCCGGTTGTATATTGTATTCTGCCAGTGTGAGTCGTTTCCATTTAGCAAGAGAGTGCACGACTTCGGCCTTCGCCTCTCCCATGTCCTTGATAGGGAAGGTGACAGGGCGCTCCACGCCGTTGAGGTCGTCGTTGATACCCAGACCCTGCAAGACGAAGAGCGGGGCGGTGACACGACTCAACCTCAGCTCAGTGGCGAGGTTTTGCTGGAAGAACTCCTTGATCTGTTTGATGCCCTGTTCCGTCTGATGTTTGTCGAGCAGGGCCTTGTAGCCTATTGGCTTGATAAGTTTGCTCATTATATGATGATTATGTTAATATTGTCGTATAGTGATATGAATAAGTATCTCCTACAATAGAATTTTCTTCTATTCTGCTGCAAAGTTACGCTATTAATTGTAATTATGCAAGTAAAAGTCAAATTAATTTTTCAAATAGTAATTTCAGGGCTATTGGTACCGGTCAAGTGTCAAGGCATAGGCAGTTTAGCTCGCACAATGTGTGTCCCTTGTTTCCCGGTATGAATAATCAAGCGGGCGCTTTGTTTTTTTAAGGTGAAAATTTGGTGATAGCGAAAATATTGTTTACCTTTGCAAAACGATAATTAGGAATATGGCCTCGTAGCTCAGTTGAATAGAGCATCAGATTCCGGTTCTGAGTGTCGCGGGTTTGAGTCCCACCGAGGTCACCATCGAATCAAAAAGCGGAAATCCTTTATGTAAAGGGCTTCTGCTTTTTACTTTAGCGTTCAAGGTATCATAGAGTCCTTATACAAGTGTACGTTGATTAGCACAAGTAGCACATAATTGTTTTAGCAGAGTTTTAACATGGCAACATTCAAGGCAACTATATTCAGAGACAGGCAACGGCCAGATAAATCGTGGAATGTTGTAATACGCTTCACGCACGATAGGAAGGTGAGGTATATCTCAACGACGATGTATGTGACGAAGAAAGATCTCACGGCATCCTTCAAGATTAAGAACGCTGATATACTCGACCGCTGCAACGACCTTATAAAGGCCTACAGGGAGAGGGTGAACGAACTTAATCTGGAGTTTAACAGCATCGACATTGACATGATAGTTTCATATCTCAAGCAGAAGAGGGATAGAAATGGAATATCGTTCACGGACTTCTATCACTATTGGATGGGAAAGCACCCGGAGATTAAGGGGATGAAGAACTACAAGACCTCCATAAACGCATTCTGCGCCTTTATGGGGCGTGATAATATTCTGTGCGACGAGATCACCGCCAAGACGATGAAAGCCTTTGAGGAATCATTAAAAGACCGTCCACGGGCGCAGTCTCTGTACCCAAACAGCATTAAGACCGTGTTCAATGCAGCGAGGGAGTATTACAATGACGAAGACAACGGAATCATGCGGATAAAACACTCTCTCGACAGATATAAGCCCGTGGAGCAGAACGTGGCCGCTAAAAGAGCTTTGGACGTTGAGGTCATGCGGGCTGTTTTCTCACTTCCGTATAAGGGAATCAGAAGATATGACCTTGCCTTGGATTGCTTTAAGCTGTCTTTCTGCCTTATGGGGATGAACTCGGCAGACCTATTCAATGCCACTGACTTTGACGGAAAGACAATAGTCTATAACCGTACTAAAACTAAGGACAGACGGACAGACAAGGCGGAGATACACGTTGATGTGCAGCCGTATATCATGCCGCTGGTGGAGAAGTACAGGGGTAAGGGGCGGGTGTTTAATTTCTGCGAGCAATACTCTTCGATGGCGGACTTCAACCGTGCAATCAACATCGGCTTGAAGCAGGTAGGTAGGGACGTGGGAATTGATGGCTTGCAGTTCTACTCTGCAAGGCACTCGATGGCCACCATTGCTGTTAATGATGTTGGAATCAGCAAGTACGTGGTCAATGACATGCTCAATCACACAGACCCTGCACTGAAAGTAACCGAACTTTATATAAAACGAGATTTCAAAATAATAAATGTCGCAAATTCGGAGGTGCTTAATTTTGTGTTAGGGCAGACCGAGGGCAGGGTTAGGGCAGACCTGCAAACCTTGCAAGATAATAACACACAATAGATTACAGAGATATTTTTTAATGCGGGGCAGACCGAGGGCAGGGTTAGGGCAGACCTAATATGGAAATATTGTAAAGTATTTCGATACAAATGTATGTTGGGTGTGCGAAGATTTACGTAAGCGATATTTGCAATCATAGATTATTTGACTTAATTTTGTTGGAAAATCATACAGAATGGAGCAGATAATCGAGACAATCAAGCGAATTGAAAAGGCGCGCACGGCACTCCGCCAATCCATTGCGGACAACGAGCTGGCGAAATCACCGAAACTCAAAGACCTCTCATTGATACCGAAAATTTATGAGGTATTTGAAGAGATGAAAGGGGGCAATGTAACAGTAAACGACCGCAAAGAATTTATCTTTGTAGTCGTTTATCTGTATTCGCCATATAAGTTTTTTGGCGGGAAGATGCCACAAGGCATGAGAAATATTATCAGTAGGACAACCAATGTTGATAGTGCGTATATATCACGTATATGCACGGAACTGATTATACTATACACAACATATAAAGACTTCCGTAATGCGGTTGATGAGCTGCTAAGAAATATACAACAGACGATTGATTTGTAGATCAGTGGTCGTATTTCGTCTCTAATGGTCTTTTTTCACTGACATTAAACCCATCTCGTATCATTTTCTCTCTTACGGACTTATTAATGTACCCATTCCTGTTGATACTTTCAGGCATGGACTCCAAAAGGTCTCTATCCATTCTTACGGAAATTGCCTTTTGCGTACTGTCTGATGGATGGCCTGCGCCTTCTCGCTTGCCGCCCCATCCTTTTTCCTTTTCCATAATACTCGGCTTGACCGTGCTGCGGTAGGGCTGAAATTGTTACTCAACGTAAAAATAAGGGGTTGTGTATAAAGGTTCCGCTAACTTCGCCTCTCCTTCTACCATTGTTATGATCTCTCCATCATATACTGATAGAGATGCTACTTTTGATGAGTTGAGAACATCGTCAGAGCAAGGATGATCGTCGTCGACTAATGTATGTTCACTTGCGAACGTCTTGGCATACTCAACTGCAATCCCAATGCTGTCTGCCTGCTTTATCAAGGACGGTTCGTTAACACCGTCATCAAAATAGATATTATACATATTAATTGACTTAACCGTGATGTCGAGGGCTGATATTGTTGCTAATGTTATTGTTATTAACTCTTTCTTTATTTCTTTGCAAAGGTACGAATAATATCGCAAAGTTGTTCTTTAGTCGCTCTCTCTTTAACTTGATTTAAGTATATACAAACAGATGCATAGTTTCTGTTAACCAGTTTTTGTATATACTTAAATTAAATCGGCATTTTACTAAAACTTGTTAACAGTATATACGGCATTCAAATGAAGGATGTATCGTTTGCACAAACGAAATTGTCACAACCGCCCTGTTGTGGATTATTAGTTAGACAAGACGCATTATAGTAATATTATTAATCGTATCTTTGTGATACACAAAATGAGAAAAGTTATGAAAGTGCTTAATTTGATAATTCGTCAAAAGTATTTCGATGCTATTCTTGCAGGTCGCAAGGTGCAAGAGTTTCGCGAAGTCAGACCTACCACCATCAAGAAGCTGTTGCAGCTTGATGAAGATGGCTATGAGGTAGAGGACGAGAACGGCAATGCACAACCTATCAAGTACGATGCCATTCAGTTCTATGTTGGCTACAACAAGGACAGGGACAGCGCACTTGTAGAAGTCGTTGGCGAACATTGCGAGATTTTCGTAGATGAGAATAATCAGCCTATCACCTACGAGCATGGCAGGGACAAGGATGGCCAACCGCTTGTATGGGTCGCAGAGCAGGTGGTGTATGATTTGGGTAAGGTGCTTTCACACAATATCAGAGACAAGTCGAAAAAAGTGTAATCTTAAAATTAAGAGATTATGGCAAGAAGAGTATCAGCGAATCGTGTCGGTATTAACCGTGACATCCGGACACGTACAGTCCGTGGCACAGATGGGCAATTCGCTCGTGGTTACATAGGAAATTATCGCAATTCAACTGAAATGCGTGCTGCGAAACAAACAGCAAGCCGCTTCGGAACAAGAAATCAGCAGTATCGAGACATTCGTGCTGCTTTCGGATTGAGCAACGGATAATGAAAAAGTTACAAGAAGCACAGCAGGTAATCGCAGGCGTTCGACAAAAGTCGGACACCTGCATTATCATGTGCTCCTTGGGTAAAGACTCTCTCGTAACCTTGGATTTGGTCTATCCTCACTTTGACAGGGTCGTATGTGTGTTTATGTACTTTGTTAAAAATCTATCGCACATCGACAACTGGATAAGGTGGGTGAAGAAGAAATATCCCAAGGTTGAATTTATGGAAGTCCCTCATTGGAATCTGACGTATATTCTCCGTGGCGGTCTGTATTGTGTGCCAAATCAGAAAGTGAAGCTACTCAAACTCGCAGACGTGATTAAGGCGGTGCGGATGAAGACAGGGGCGTATTACACGTTCTTGGGCATGAAGAAAGCGGACGGCATGAACCGTAACCTCATGCTGAAAGGCTATGAGGCGCAAGGGTATGAGAATAACGGATTAGTCTATCCGCTTGCCTCGTGGACACAGAAAGACGTAAAAGCCTACATGCGTATGAATCGTTTGCCCCAGCCAGTGCTGTACGGCAACAAAGCCAGTAACGGGCTTGGGTTCAACGTCGATTGCTTCACGTGGATGCAAGAACACTACCCGCAGGACTTGCAGAAGATATACCAAGCGTTTCCAATGAGCGAAAGAATCCTCTTTGAGGAAAATTACAAACAGGATAACAAGTAAGAATTATGGCAAGAAAAAAAACACCTGCACAGATAGAACGGCAGTACAGCAGACTTACTCTGGCAAATTATAGAAACGGGGATTCCCTATCCCGCAGCCAGAGAATAACAAGGGCTGCTCAAAATGTCAGAGCTGCAAATGGGTATAGCTCAACAGGCAGCAGAACGCGAAACATGGACACTATCTTTCGTAGAAACAATGGTAGCACATTCACTGTGCAAGGAGATAGAACTGTTGCATATAGAGGGAAGAAAATAAGTGCTGCCAGAGGTGCAGTGGCAGGATAAAAAAATAGTTATGGCAAGAAAAAAAAGTTTAGCTGATTTGAGAAATCAGTTTAACAGAATCGTAGATAATTCCCCCAAAAATGGAATGATGGCCTCCGCAAGAGAGACAAGGGCCTGGAGTGCATTTAGTAGATATGCAGATAACATTATCAACTATATGGATAAAAAAAATCCTGGGTTAGACCAATTTGGAAAAAAATATCAGAATCGCAAGGTTTCCCGCTCTACCTATATGGGATTGAGCAACGGATAACATTTAATAGGAGACAAGTCAGATGGATAAAAAATACTTCACATCAAAGAGCATGGAGCTGAAACGCTCACAGATAAGGCTTCACAGCCAAAATCCGAGGGTGATTTCGGACGAGAACCGCAAGGCTCTCAAACGAGGCATCAAGAAGTTCGGCATGGTCGGTGGTATTGTGGTGAACAAGCGGACGGGCTACACACTTGTCAGCGGACACCAACGACTTTCGGTCATGGACGAGCTTCAAAAGTACAATCCTCAATCAAAAGATAACGACTATCCTATCCGTGTGGATTTGATAGATGTAGAGGAGAAAGAAGAAAAGGAATTGCTTATACTTCTCAATAATCCGTCAGCACAGGGCGAATGGGACTACGATGCACTTCGTGAACTTATCCCCGACATTGACTACAAGGATGCAGGTCTGACCGAGCAAGACCTTGATATTATCGGTGTGGATTTCCACTTTCAGACAGAAGAAGAAAACACTATTGCCGATGAACTCGATACGCTCATGGAGCCAGTCAGAGAGGAACATCAGGCAGAACTTGCACAGAAGCAAGCCGAGAGAGCCGAAAAGGTGGCGCACATGAAGCAGGTAAAGGCGAAAGTGAAAGAAGCCGCTACAAAGACGGCTGCCAATATGGACGCTTACCTTATGCTATCATTCGATAATTGGGATGCAAAGGCAGAGTTCTGCGAGAAGTTCGGATTTGACCCCGAACAGAAGTTTTACAAGGGTGAGGAATTTGAAAACAAGATAGAAACACTTTTAACTGAATAATCATGGCAAAGCCCAAACACGACTACGACAACCCCGATTTCTTCAAGCGCATAGAGGCACTTGCGATGAACGGCTACACGGACGAGGAGATAGCCAACGAGCTTGACCTTGCAGCAGACGTTTTTGGTGCCATGAAGAATGGAAATTACCAAGGGTGGACGGATGAGGAAAACAAACGCCGTGGAAGCGAAATCTATAGGGTCTTAGCACACGGACGCACCCGTATCAACGCCCTTGTACGTTCCGCCTATCTCAAAGGAGCTTTCGGTGGCAAGAAAGTGAAGTCCAAGATAATCAAGTACGTGCAGGAGAAATGCGAATGCATGGGTGCTGACCCTAAATGCCCGAAATGTGGCGGAACGGGGTGGGTCGTACTCACTGACAAGTCGGTAGTACAGGAGGGTGAGACTGAACTTGCTCCGAACATGCAAGCTCTCACCACGTGGATGTACCACCACGACCCCGAATGGCGAAAGGTAGAGCGGAAGTTAGATGAGGATGCAAGCGACATTCCTGCTGATATTAATCATGGCATAGACATTGGCAAGTGGATAGAAAAGGAGGTGAGCGATGATTAAGACTTTCCCCATTTACTATCCCTTATACCAAAACACGGATAAGTTTATTATCCTTATAACAGGTGGTCGTGGTAGTGGCAAGTCGTTCAGTACATCTACGTTCCTTGAGCGCCTCACCTTTGAGATGACCCCAACGGAGAAAATCGTGCATCAGATACTCTACACCCGTTACACGATGGTTTCTGCCAATATCTCCATTATCCCCGAGTTTTTGGAAAAGGCGGAGTTGGACGGCACACAGAAGTATTTCCGCTCCACCCGTTCGGAGGTTATTAATAGAATGACAGGCAGCAAAGTGATGTTTCGAGGGCTAAAGACCTCATCGGGGACGCAAACGGCAAAGTTGAAATCCATTCACGGCATTACTACCTTTGTCGTTGATGAAGCGGAAGAGTGGGTATCGGAGAAAGAGTTTGAAACCATCATGCTCTCTATCCGTCAGAAAGGAATACAGAACCGCATCATTATCGTTATGAACCCTACTGACAATAACCACTGGGTTTACAGACGTTTCATCGAGAATACACACAAGGAGGTGATGTATGACGGTGTACCTGTTCAGATAAGCACCAACCCTAATGTATTGCATATCCATACCACTTACTTAGACAACATCAAGAATCTCTCTCCCGAATTTATCAATGAGGTTGAGGATATGAAAGCCAACAACCATGAAAAGTACGCTCACACCGTCATGGGCAGGTGGGCAGACGTTGCGGAGGGTGCAGTATTCAAGCATATCGGTGTCGTTAAGGAGTTTCCGAAATGGTGCAAGAAAGTGGCAATCGGATTGGATTTCGGTTTTTCGCATGATCCGAGCGCAGCCGTTATGTGTGGAATGATAGACGACAGCATCTATATTGATGAGATATTTTATCGGACTGGTATGTTATCGACAGACATCATCAAAGAGCTTAGGAAATTTGGGGATATGAAAGTGATCGCCGATAGCGCAGACCCACGACTGATACAGGAAATACACAATGGAGGAATAAGGATATACCCAGTTGAGAAAGGGCAAGGTTCGATTATCGCAGGAATAGACAAACTGAAATCACTTAACATCTTTGTAACAGAACGCTCGTACAACGTCCGCAAGGAGTTCCGCAATTATGTTTGGGACAAGGACAAGGACGGCAATTATATTAATCAGCCAGCGCAAGGTTATGACCATTCCATGGATGCCATCAGGTATTATTGCCTTGCAATGCTTTTAGGCAAGATACAGAAACCAAAGGGCGACATCGCAGCAGTGTTCGCCCGGTGAACAGGATAACGATATGGCAACACCAAAGACATTACAAGACATCCTCGCCATTGAGGACATAGCGACAAAGATAGCCTACCTAAAGAAAGGCAGGCGCACATCGCTCCCAGACACGGAAAAGAACTTTTCCGACTGGGATCCTCGCAGGCATGACATCATGGACGATGCCAAATACCCGAAGATTAAAGTGCTCGTGAAGATGGAGGAAACAAAGTTTGACCCAGAAAGCGGTCAGACGACGAAAATCCCTGCCAAGTACGAGATGAAAGAGCCTAACCGCATCGCCATTCCTATTGAGCAGGACATAGTGAACATTCACACGGCATTCACCGTTGGCACTGACCCGACTATGAACTGCCAGCCCGAGGACGAAAAGGAGCAGGGAGTGCTGGAGACCGTAAAGCAGGTATTCAAGAAGAATAAACTCCGCTTTCAGAACAGAAAGATAGTACGTTCGTGGCTCGCAGAACAGGAAGTGGCAGAGTATTGGTACGTGGTGAAAGACGACGGCTTTTGGGCGATGCTCAAACGGAGGATTGCAAGCATCTTTGGCAAGTCTGTCCCGCAATACCGCTTGAAGTCGCAGCTGTGGTCTCCTTTCCGTGGGGATGTGCTTTATCCTTTCTTTGACGATAACGGCGACATGGTGGCATTCTCCCGTGAATACAAGAAGAAAGACTTGGACGGCAAAGAGCATACCGTCTTTATGACCATCACCGATACTATGGTGTATCAGTGGGAAGAGGATAAGATTTGGGAAGCAAACAGCGAAATGTCGTTTGCCCACAACCTGCCGAAGCTGCCTGTCATTTACTCATACAGACGTGAGCCACTTTGTGCTAAGGTAAGACAGCTCCGCATAAGGCTGGAGAAATGTTTAAGTGGTTACGCTGACTGCATTGATAATCATTTCTTCCCACTTCTTATGCTCTTTGGCGATTTGCAGCCAGACAGTATTTCGGGGGACGTAAGAAACCGCATGATGCAACTTACAGGAGACGGGGCGAACGCACAATACCTTACATGGAACCAGTCAAGCGACCCTATCAAGGTGGAGATCGAGACCTACTTCAATCAGATTTACGGACTGACCAACACACCGCGTATCTCCTTTGACCAGCTGAAAGGTATGGGTAACGCTTTGAGCGGTACGGCTTTTCGTTATGTGTTCATGGCTGCACACATGGCTGTGCACATCCATGAGGAGGAGTTGGGACAGTTCTTCCAAAGACGTGTGAACCTCATCACCGCTGCTGTTGGCGCGCTCAACGCATCGCTGGAGGAAGCAAGCAAGACTATCGACATCGAGACGGAGATTGTGCCGTTTATGATTGACAGCGAGAGCGACAAGGTACAGACTGCCGTTGCTGCCGTGAGCGGTGGTGTGTGGTCTCTTGAACATGGGGTGGCGTACGCAAGTAACTATGGCGAGTTGCAGGACGAATTGCAGAAAATCAAGGAAGAGCAAGCGGAAAAGGCTGCATTATCGCAGAAGCAAGAACCGAAAGAAGAAGTTTAGTCGTTTACAAAATATCAAGTGGAAGTCCCTGATACGTGAGTGTCGGGGGCTTTTTTATGGCTGAAATGTTAAAAATACAAGTTGGTAACAAAAAAGTTACTGTTTTGTTTGGCATGTTATAGCATTTTCGCTACCTTTGCATTGTCATTAAGACAAAGAGTTCATTAAAATTATGAAGTACAACCAACTTTACAAAGAGTTAAGAAAGGCTGGATGCCTGCTAACTCTACATGGCGCAGAGCATGATGAATGGTTAAACCCTGCAACAGGGGCGAAAATCAGGATACCAAGGCACGGTAGCCATGAGGTCAAGACGGGGCTGTTAAAGAGAATTTACAAGGTACTGCTCGGGCGTTAATCGTCTGGGCGTACCGCCCCTTTTGAAAGTTCGGTGTATCGATTATTTTAAGAACTCTTTATTTTGCAAACAATTAGATATACAGATATGGCAAAGAAGATTTTGGTAACGGTTGAATATGGAGAGGACAAGACCTACTCCTGCTACAGCGAAACTCCCATAGGCGATTATGCCCTTGTTGATGGAGACGGCAATACAGTTGCGGAGGCAAAGGCGGATTTTCTAAGGGCTGTGGAAGAGTGCCGTGAGGCTTATCCCGATGATGAAAGATATAACGGATTATCTTTTGAGTACAAATATGACTTGCGCTCATTCTTCAATTATTTCAGTTTCCTCAACGTGTCGGACGTTGCCAAGCGTGCAGGTGTCAGTCCCTCACTGATGCGCCAATACACAAGCGGAGTGAAAACGGCAGGCGAAAAGACTTACGAGCGTCTATCCTCCTGCATTGAACAGATAAAATCGGAATTACAGGCCGCATCTTTCTAAGGTTCGGTGTATTTCATAATTAAATGAACTCTTTGAGCCGTCTGCATGGGAATGTGGGCGGTTTTTTCGTGTCCGTGCGAACATAAATTCGATATAATACATTCAAATGGCTGTTTACCAAGCGGTAGGCAGCCTTTTTTGTGCCTTTTTTCCACAACCGACCCGTTGTGGATTATTTACAAAAGAAAAACACGCATTTCTACTTTATAAAGTGTAATTTTGAACAAAAGATTGTTTCAGGATAACACTTTAAAGTATGAACATTTACGAACAGATTTTGGCAGGTCTCAAAACCAAGTTTCAAGGGGTTGAGGATGCCACCCTCCAGCGTATCGCAAGCAAGAAAGCGGAGGGAGTGACGGACGAAAGCAAGGTAAACTCCATTGTTGAGGGTATCTCCTTTCAGGACGTATTGAACAGTTATGGCGACTATCGGGCTGATGGAGCACAGAAGACCGCAATCAAGAATTACGAGCAGAAGTACAACATCAAGGACGGGAAAGCCATCGAGGAACCCAAACCACAGCCTATCCCAACACCTACCCCGCAGCCTAACGAGCCGCAGGATTTGGCTGCACAAATCGCAGCAGCATTGGGTACGGCACTAAAACCACTTTCCGACAGACTGGATGCTATGGACGCTAAGACCAAGGCGGACGCACGCAGCCAACAGATTGACGCAGTGGCTAAGTCGTTTGGCATTCCCGAGTTTGCCTACAAGGGCAAGCAAATCGCTGATGACGCAGACCTTAACAAGTACTTCACGGACTTGAAGCAGGAGATGCAGAACAGCGGTTTCCAGTTCGTGAAGTCTCCCGAGGAGGGAAACCACGAACACAAGAGCGAGATTAGTTCCATCGCTGAACAGATTAACAAGGGAACTCAAGAGATTGTAGAACAGAATAACAAGTAAAAATCATGGCAGCAGGATTTGTTTATAATTTGAAGCCGAAAGAGGTGCAGGAAGAGCGTTACGATGTCTCTACCGGCGTGCGCCGTCGTGGTAACTATATCCTCGACGTGGCAGGGCTGGCAGCAGGCAGCTACGTTCCGTCTTTCCTCCCCATCGCAGCGGATTTGAAAGCCAAGACCGCAAAAATAGCCGTGCGCGCGCTGGTCGTAGAAGCAGCAAACACGGCTGTAACGAAAATCAAGGTAGCCAAGAATCCATACCTCAAAGACGGCATGATGTTGGGTACAGGCGCAAAGGGAGCGACTATACAGTCTATCAACCGCACGAACGTTGATTATGATGAGGTAACACTCGCGGCGGCATTCGGCGCAAAGTTGAATGCAGGGGACGTCCTGTTTGAAGCATCAGCAGCAAATGGCACTACTCCCAAGGCAGTGGCAAACTCGGCTCTGTACGAGAACCACAAGGTAACGGAGGGCATCAACAGCGTAGCACTCTTGATGCGTGCCTTTGAGATTGAGCCGGAGAAGTTGGCTATGCCATTTTGTACAGCAGACAAGGCCAACCTCCCTCACTTCCAGTTTAACGAGTAAAAAGAAAGGACAGGATTATGACATTGACTATTCAGACTTTGTTCAACGAGCCCGCCATCGTGGGTGCCGTTATTAACCGTGTCCTTCAAACCCGTAAGGACGCAATCTATTGGATGCAGTACCTCGACTTCCGTCGTACTACTACCCGTGTGTTCAAGGACTACATCGGCTCCGTTCGTGGTGTTATGGCAGGTAGTATCAACTCGCAGTTTGGCGAGAAGCCTATCCGTGAGCGTCAGGACATCGGAAGCGGATATGGTGAGATTGCCTACTTGGGCGACCGTTACCAGATGAGCGTTGACCGTCTCTCTGACCTTCAAGACCTCATCGACAAGTACAACGCGGCCAATGCAGCAGGACAGGTGTCGGCACTCAACGACATTATTGCTTTCATCTATGACGATTACCGTCAGGTGATGCTCGCTGCCCACAAACGTATGGACTTGGTTGTCGGCTCACTTCTCATGACAGGAAAGGCTGTTGTCCGCAACAAGGACAAGGCTGTATCAGAGCAGAACGCCACCGAGTTTCTCAACATCGAGTTGCCGTTCAACACCATTACTCCCGAAAAGAGCGATGTAGTCGTGGGCGGCAAGGTTAAGATGGTTTCTTGGTTGCAGAAAAAGCTCAACGAAATTGCCCCGGACTACGGCAAGTATCCGAAGATGATTATGAGCCGTGGCACCTTCGTGAAGAACATCCTCGGCTCTTCAGAGTTCGGTGATATGTTCAAGATGCAGCTCGGTCAGAATCAGATGTACCTCTCCACTGGGCTTGTGACCTCTGACCTCGCATCGCAGTTGTTCACGGGCATCGGTCTGCCTGCCATCGAGATTAAGGAGGACTATGTTAAGGAACAGAACGGCAAGAACGTGCAGGTGTACGCTGACGGCTTCATCACCCTGCTTCCGCAGGACAAGGTAGGCTACATGCGCTATCACACTCCTTACGAGGCTACCGACCCAGTTCCCGGCATGACATACAATAACTCGGGTGCCGGCGCAGGTGAGATGCTCATCGCATCTAACAGAGACCACAACGGCCGCTATCTCGAATACTCCGCAGAGTGGATCCCGCAGATTGCCGATCCGACGATGATTACCAATATTGACCTCTCTAAGGTGAACGCTTAATGACGGTCAAGGAATACATATCAGGCAAGTTTCAGTCCTTCGGCATACAGGTGTCGGAGGCTGACTTGCTGGATATGTCCCTCAACGCCAACAAGGAGATGGAGGAAGAAGTAAGACAAGAGTGCATCGGCTCTGTGTCGGTGGCTATGGCTCGCTTCATTCCCTCTCTTCTTCTTCGTGCTACCTCAATCAGTGAGAGCGGTTTCTCGATGTCGTGGAATATAGACGGCATCAAGGACTACTACTCTCTTCTGTGCAGGCAGTACGGACTGAAAGATGAACTCAACGACAACAAGCCTAAAATCCGTTTCCTATGATATACGCTCCGCACATATTGCAGGTTAAGCAAGCCCTTCCGTTCCAAGAGGACGAGTTCGGGCACGCTATACCCGGCACGGGTGGTGAGAAATGGGTGACGCTTTGCAAATGCAGGTGTGACGACAACACCACCAAGGAGTTCAAGTCTGCCAATGGCGAGGTGTACCGCCCTAATTACCACGTTGTATGTGAGATGAGGATAGATGTCAAGGCTGGAACGGAGGTAAGATGTCTTGATGGCAACAGCGTGAGGGGCGAGGGAAAGGTTTACATCGTGAAGAATACCAACTACTTCAACTATTCAGAACTATGGTTATAGATAGTGATTTCTCCGATGTGGACAAGTTCTTCGATGATGGAGAGTGGGAAGTGGAAAAGGCGATGATAGACGTTGGCGATGAAGCCGTCAAGGACGCAAAAGCCAACCACACCTATCAGAACCGCACGGGCAAACTTGAAGCGTCAAATGACTACGATGTGGACAAGGACGGACTGACGCTCACTAACTCCGCTGATTACGCTTCCTACGTCGAGGCAAAGGGATTTGAGGTATTGGGTTCTCCGGCGTTGAGAGCCGAGAAGAAACTGAAAGAAATGTTTGAATGATAGTAACCACCGACATAGCGGATATTCTGTTTCGGGACTGCAAGAGTTTCGGAATAGACATTGTGCCGTTAGGAAAGACACTCACGGGCGAGCTGACAAAAGAGCGCATCACCATTCATGTCAAGGGGCAGACACCCGAGAAGTATTGGGAGAAGTGCTTTTGCGAGGTCAATCTGTGCGTCCCCGACCTTGCCGAGGACGTTGCGAACACCGTCCGGTTAAAGGAGCTGGAGCGCACGGCAAAGGAGAAGTTCAGAAGCGTGACGGGCACTTTCGACGGCACAAGGTATCTCTACGAGGTGGACACCATCACCATTGAAGCGGACACTGCTTTGAAGTGCCATTTTGTTAATGTAAGATTATTGTTTAACGTTTTGAATACGATTTGAATATGGGAAAGACCATTACAGCCGTGAACATCAAGAAGTTGTGGTACGGCGACCCTGCAAAGATTACGGCGAAGATGACAGGAGGCACTCTGTTTGCCCTGCTTAGCCAACTTACCGAGGTGAAAAACGTGCATCAGGACACATGGACGCTCGAGGAAGCCGAGGCAAGCAAGACCAACTACAAGAACCAGCTCACCGGCAAGGTGTACCGCTCCGACAAGGAAATGGGAGACATTGCCATGAACTTCACACTTGGAGAGTATGACTATCAAACGAAAGCCGACCTGCTTGGCGGTACTGCAACAGCTACATCGTGGGAGCGTGCCAAAGGCAAGGTGAGCATCGAGAAATGTCTTGTAGGACTGACAGAGGATGACCAGTACATCGTCATTCCCCGTGCCGACATCGCAGCACGTGAGGCTACCACCGACAAGGCTGTTGGCTTGCCGGTGGTAGGCACGGAGCTGGAGCCGACCGTTGATGCGGTTGCTCCTGAATATTGGTTTGACGCATCAGTCGTAAAGACTGGCGGCGCATAAGGTAACAGGATTGTTGGATAACATCGGGGTGGAACGTGGCATCGAGACCACCTCCACCCCTTTTTAATTTTCATTTATGAGCAAAGCGAGTAAATTGGTATCGGATGCCATCATAGGGGCGGACTATACGCTCGTCTATGTGAACGGCAAGGCATATCCTATCAAGCAGCCGACAATAAACAGGCTCGCAGGGGCTGTCTCCTGCATCAGCGGATTAGACCTTGGCGATGGGGTGACGCTGAAAGATATGCTACTCTCTGCAAAGGACAGCAAGGCATACGCAAAGGCTCTCTCATGGCTTATCAAGGGCAATCAGACGTTGGCGAGCGAACTGTCCAAAGGAACGTTTGAGGAGATCGTGAGCGCTCTCTCCGTGGCTTTTGACATGGTGGGTGTCACCCCTTTCTTGAAAGCTGCCAGTTTGACGAGGAACGCAAGCCTGCTGGCAGCAACGCCGAAGTAGTCGGGAACAAGACATTATTGGGGCAGATAGCGTCATTCGTGGATAGCTTGCATCTGTCGTATGACGAAGTAGTTAATCAAATTCCTTACCGCAACCTCATCATTATGCAGAAAGACAAGATGCATGAGGTCTATGGCGATGTCGTGAAGAAAATCAGCGGAAAGGATATGGCAAAAAGAAGACAAAGAAATTAGAAATGGCAACGCTTAGTTTCAAAATTAACGCTGAATGGGATAAGGTTCAGAAACTCAGAGAGGAAATCGCAAAGTTAAAGCAGGAGATAAAGGGAACTGACGCTATTCAGAACCCCGTGGCTTTCAACAACCTCAACAGTAAGTTGCAGCAGACATCCAAGGAGCTGGGCAATGTAACAAACAAGGTGGCACAGACAGTTGCCACGGTGGAGACCGACTTCAAGAAGAAAATCTTTGACGCTTCGCAGAGTGTCAATGGCTTTACGGAGAAGATTATTGCACAGAAAGCGGTGGTCAAGGACGTCGAAGCCGATGTGAGGCGGTTAGGAGATGCCTATCGTGATGCGAAAAAGTACAGCCCAATGTCGGCAGACGGCAAACTTGCGGAGTGGAAAGCTGCCAAACGTGCGCTTGAAGAGGAAAAAGCAGCCTTGTTCGGCCTTACCCAAGAGCAGGCAAACGCACGCTTGTCCGTGAAGAAGCTCCGTGATGAGTACGCCTTATTCAAGGACGAGGGCGGAGGAACAGCGCAGACGATGGACTTGCTGACATCAAAGATGAAAGGTATTGCAGCCACAGTCATGGGCGGTATGGGTTTGAAAGAGCTTGCAAGCCATATTATTTCCGTCCGTGGCGAGTTCGAGGGCATGGAAACATCACTTAAAGTCCTTTTGGGTGGCAACCAGCAGCGACTGGACAGTATCATGGGGCAAATCAAGGAGTACGCCCTTGCTTCTCCTTTGAACACAAAGGATATGGTCGGTGCGGTGCAGATGATGACTTCTTTCGGTATTGAAGCGGAGAAATCCATCGACTATCTGAAAGCTATTGGCGATATTTCAATGGGTGATACAGGCAAGTTCAACGGATTGGCATTGGCTTTCTCGCAGATGTCGGCATCGGGGAAACTAATGGGACAGGACTTGAACCAAATGATAAATCAGGGCTTCAATCCGCTTGAAGAAATCTCCCGGAAGACTGGCAAATCCATCGGTGAGCTGAAAGAGCAAATGTCGAAAGGTGCTATCTCCTCAAAGATGGTGCAGGATGCCTTCATCTCCGCAACGAGCGCAGGCGGCAAGTTCTATGGGATGTCGCAGGAGGGTGCAAAGACGCTCAACGGGCAGATTTCCATGCTTCAGGAGAGTTTCGACAATATGTTCAACGAGATTGGCAGCAAGGGTGAGCCCATCATCATGGGAGCGGTGCAACTTGGCACAAAGCTTGTGGAAAATTATGAGCAGGTAGGCAAGGTGCTGGCTGGGCTCGTAGTAACCTATGGGGCATACAAGACTGCACTTGTTCTTTCTACTCAAATGACCAATGGCATGACAATGGCGCAAGTGTTGCATACTACTGTAACTAAAGCTTTGACGGTAGCGGAAGAAGCATTGAATAAGACGATACTTGCCAACCCTTATGTTTTAGCAGCCGTGGCACTTGGAACTTTGATAACGGCAGTTGTCCTTGCTGGGGACTCTATGACAGCAGCGGAAAGGGCACAGGATAATTACAACAAGAAGATCGAGGGAAACTCAAAACTTGTCAAAGATGAAAAAGATGAAATAGACAAACTTATTGGAACACTTGAAGATGAAACTTCGTCTATTGAAAGCAAAAATATTGCTTTCAGCACTCTAATTTCCAAATATCCTACTATTTTCGGAAAGTACAAGACAGAAAAAGACCTTATAGACCATCTTACGGAAGCAAGGCAAATGGAAAATGCGGAAATAGAACGGAAGACTGCTTTGTTAGGTCAAAAATCTTATAACGAAAGCAAGACAAGGGCAACAGAATTAAACCGACTTAAATACCTACAAAAGCATGGAGATATAAAAGGTCGGCAAACACAAGGTGGGTACAAAAAAGGCAAAGACCAAGATGAGTATCTTAGGCTTTGGAATAAATACCATGATGATATAAAGAAAACTCAAACATGGTATGGTACAGAAGGTGGTGCTATAGGCAGACTGGCTTCTGTTGCAACGGAAGAATATAAACTTAATATCAACGAAAACAGGAAATCACAAATAGCCAAGTACAATGCCAATGTTGGCAACTTATCAAAAGCACAGGCACAGAAAGAACTTGCAAAATTACGTTCCAACTTAAAGAAGATGGATAAATCGGGCAAGAACTATCTTAAAATTGGCAATAATGAGCCTTTGAGCCGTACACAGATAAAGGAACGTATTACTCTGCTTGAAAATAATGTCAAGACAGAACGTAAGACGATGGCGCAATGGCGTAAGGAGGCGGAAAAAGAAACAAAGAAAAATAGGAAGGCTGCAAGGAATTTAGCATCCTCCACGGAGTTACTGACAAAAGACCAAGCCGAGAAGAAGATGAAAGCCGCCAATGACACTTTGGCAACTTCCGAAAAATCTGAAAAGAACTTTAGTGTACAAGACAAAACCGCAGACAAGAAAGCCAAGGAAGAAGCTAAGACTGCAGAGAGCAAGCGAAAGAAAGCTCAAAAACAGGCGGAAGCAGCAGCGCAACGCAGACAGAAAGAGTTTGACGAGCAGCAGAAGTTCAATGATAAGGAACAGGAGGAGATTGTCGATGCGGGCTTCAAACAGCGTGAGGCGAAGATTGCCACAATACAGGACAACGGACAGCGTGAGCGTAAGGAGTACCAGCTTCAGTATGACAAGACCATCCAACAGATACGGAAAGAAGCGGAGAGCCTGCAAAAAGAAACCTACGAGCATAACAAGTCCGTATGGGAGAATAGCAACACAGACAAGTCCAAAGTCTATGCTGACACAGAAGAAGGTAAGGCTGGGTGGCGTGGTGTCAGCCTCACAGATAGACAAGAAGCCGGAATACAGGCGCAGATAGACAAGGCGGATGCAGAGTATGACCGCCAACGAAAAGCATGGGCACAGGCTGACCAAGATGCCATGACCGCCTATCTGAAAGAGTACGGTTCTATGCAGGAAAAGAAGCTCGCCATTACGCAGGAGTATGATGAGAAGATACGTAAGGCTGTTTCTGTTGGCGAGAAAGCCACTCTTGAGATGCAGCGTGACAAGGAGATAGAGAAGGCAAAGAATGACGAGTTGCAGAGCTCCATTGACTGGAACGGCATATTCTCTGACTTGCAGGGACACACCAAGCAGTATCTGCAAGGGCTGCGCAACCAGTTGCATGAGTTGCTCAATGGTGGCAATCTCCCTATAGACCAGATGCAGACCGTTTCTGACAAGATTAACGCTATTGATGATGAGCTCGGCGAGCAACAAGGTATTTGGGACTTCATAGGAGAAAGAACGAGAGAGCACAACAGACTGCTGAAAGAAGCCGCAGATGCGCAAGACAGGCTGAATGTGGCCAAAGCGGAGGAAACTAAAGCCGATAATGATGTCAATTCTATTAAGTCTGATGCGCAGAAGCAGTTGTCCGATGCAGGCGTGACCATGAATATCGGCGACATCTCAACCGCAAACCTTAATGGCAAGATAGATCTCACTGACGAGAAGTTCAAGGGTATGGCTCCCATTCTTCAACGGCTTGCTGTCGCAGAAGGAAAGCTGACAGAGGCAAGGAAGAAAACACTTGATGCTACCAACAAGGCAAAACAAGCAGAGGATGCCGCCAAACGTAAGCCTGCCCAGGAGATTGCCGACTGGTTCAGCGACGCACAGGAGTTTATCACCAAGAAGGGCATTGATCAGATTCCAGACTTGTTAGGCTCTGTTGGCATGGGCAAGGCTGGTGACAAAGCGCAGAAAGGTCTTGACGGATTTAACAGCGCGGCAGGAGCTGTGGCGGATTACGCAAGCGGCAACTATGTCGGTGCAGCTCTCAAAGGAATATCCGCCATAAAGTCGTTTGGTTCAGCATTGGGGATTGGCGGCGGAAATGGCGCAGAGGTGGCCAAAACCACAGAGAGGCTAACAAAGTCAAACGAGGAGTTGGCACAGCGCATTGACGACCTTACGGAAGTAATAGGCAACTCCGCAGGCGAAAAGGCAGTAAACGCCTACGATACGGCGTTGAAAGCACAGAAGGAGATAAACCAAAACAGCATGGAGATTCTCAAAGCGCAGATGGGATACCATTCGGCACACCACTCCAATGCCTACTATGCTGATGACAAAAATATATCCTCCTACAACAAGGATGCGCAACTTGCTTTCAAGGCGGCAGGGGTGGATTCGGCAAACATCACGGGGCTTGATTCCATCTACAGCCTGTCTCCCGAACAGTTGAAAGCGATAAGGGACTTTGCACCTAATCTGTGGAAGTACCTCACCGAGGTTGGTAAATACGACAAGAAAGAGTACTGGGATAATGTGGTTGAGCAAGCAGGCAAGACGGAGAAACTCACCAAGCAGATACAGGACAACCTCACGCAAACGAGTTTCGACACCCTTAGAAGCAGCTTCCTTGACACCCTTATGGATATGGACGCTGACACACAGGACTGGAGCGAGAATTTCTCCAAGATGCTGTTCAAGTCGCTTGTGAACAAGAGTATCATGGGAGATGAGTTCGACAAGTGGCTGAAAGGATTCCAAGAGAAGTGGGCGGAAAAGGTTGAGTCGGGCAATATGTCCCAACAGGACTATGCTGATTATCGTGCGGAATACGATAGCAAGATGCAGGAGTTGAAGACGCAAACTAATAACCTTGCATCTGCTGTCGGATACGATGGAACAAGCTCTTCGCAGAAAGCCACCGCCAACGGAATCTCCTCCATCACCTATGAGCAGGCGAACAACATTGTCGCACTCACTACGGCAGGGAATATCTCCTGTGACCAGATAAAGGACAAGCTCACGCTGATGAACGCAAATATAGAGGTGTTCAAGGTTGCACAGACACAGACAAGGGACATTGCCGATGAGTTGCGGACGATACAGGCTAACTCCTATATAGAGTTGCGGGGCATCCATGAGGACACAACCTCCATGAACAAGGCTATCAAGACCATGAGCGGCGATGTGGCCGATATCAAGAAACACATTAAAGATATGTAACTATGGCAGAATTACTGATTAACGGCAAGGACGCACTCTCTGAATGGGGAGTGCGCATGGGGGACAATTTCCTCGATACCATCAACGGCTATGATACGTTGAAAGAATACATCACCAACAACGACCGAACAAAGGACGGGGTGCAGTACGCTCCCGTTATCCCAAAGGTGAACGAGCGAAGTCTGACACTCAACTTCACCATGCAGGGAGCGGACGCTGCCGACTTCACGGCAAAGAACAAGGCTTTCAAGGAGGTTATGAGGGCTGGGGACGTAACAATTCAAGTACCTGCAGACAGCCCCGATGTGTATCATCTCAAATATACAGGAAAGAGCTGCACCTTTGCGAGAAACACAGAGAGGACGTTCGCTAAGATTGGGCTGGCTTTCGTTGAGCCAAACCCGAAGAACCGATTGTGAATAATTAACACAACGTTTACGTAAGCGGAATTTGATTGGTATTACCTTAAATGGTAATTTTGCAGCATCAGAAATCACTTCGTAGCAGTCGTGATAGAGAAGAAATTAAGGGGCATTGACATTGGTTGCAGACTGCTACAATAGGCAACCTTTGTCTTTGCCCCTGTTTTTGACTTATGCCCAAGTCGTAGGAAGTGTAGGGCAAAATCATCTAAAACGATACAAAAGTATGGATTTATTTTCAAATGTGAGCAATCAAAACGCTTTTTCTTTGACAAAGGCAAGTAGTAACGATGATTTGAAGCGTTATTTCGCTGCAATTCTTGAAATCAGTAGGTCGGGTAACGAGTTCCCGATTAACCTTGATGAGGTGTGGATGCTGGCGTATGGTCAGAAGTCTGATGCCGTAGCTGCACTTAGGGCAAGTTTCATACAAGATGTTGATTATCAAGTTTTAAGGCAAAATCCTCAAAACCCTAACGGCGGCAGACCGACAAATATCTACAAGTTATCGGTGTCCTGTATGGAGTTCTTCGTGGCTCGCAAAGTCCGCCTTGTGTTTGAGGTGTATCGGCAGGTTTTCCATGGCATGGCAAACACCTATCAAGTACCGCAGTCTTTCTCCGAAGCGTTGATGTTGGCAGCGAAGCAGCAAGAGACCATCGAAGAGCAGAAGAAGCAGATAGCAGCAGCCCAGCCAGCGATAACGTTCACACAAGCCGTCAGAGGTTCTGCATCATCGTGCCTCTTTAGTATGCCCTTTTTCATCAAATTCAAACGGGATTTCCATCTGTCCCATCTGTCTGTCTTTCATCTTGTAGAAATTCTGCCAAAATTGTTTCATGTTGTCTGATACCTGAAAAAGAGTTATCGCCTTGTTTATTTGTTTCTCCAAGTTCGGCTCACCAATATCTTCTGTCAAATACTGGTGGTAGCGTTCCGTCCTATTGCCAGAAGCGCTCTTTGGCGTTTTGCTTTTCAACTCTTCCAATACGCCTTTAGGGAGTTCTTCGTAAATTATTGTATTTGTCCATTTGCCAATAACCCCCGGGCGCTTTTTAATACCGTTGACCGTATAATTCCACCCGTTAAGACGGAACAATTCTTTGTAGAACACATCTGGAAACCTCTTTTGCCACGGCAGGAGCTCTTCGGAAATATAGGCTTTGAGAATCTTTTGAAGCTCGTCATGCTCACGGTCATACTGATAGCCCGTTGCTTCATCTACAAGCGCAACAATACCAACTTTAGCGAGAGAACGCATAAGAATCTCCGCTTTTTGAGCAGTATCTATTTGGGTGGGAAGCAAGATGTTATCTTCTCTTGCCTTTAGATAAAGGTCGCAGACGGTAGGTAGAATCAGACAATCGAAACCCTGCTGTTGAGAGCCTTTTATATCCAAATAATCGACTTTCTTGATCACATGTATAACTTCTTCATTTACATATCGTTGCAGGTTCTTGGCATCCATAAAAGTGGGTATTCCGATCACACGGGAATTTCCTCTTGCTGGTCTGTCTAATGCCTTGAATACGGCAGCCTGTTTGATTATGCGCTGGCCGTTATCAAGTACGGCAACCTCTAACTGGGCATTGCCCAAGTTTAATACACCTTCATATTTTGCTTGAAAAGTCTTTTCCATAGATTACTTTTCGTTTATTTCTCAAAGTATTCTTTCCCTCTGATGTTTTTGTGCCCGATAGGTTTCGGTTCTGTTTCCTCCCCTTTTATCTCGTTTACTATCTTTTCCAGTTCCTCGACCGAAGAAACTTCTTTTAGCTCCCCGTTGTATTTGATGATGGCGAGGAAGTCGTTGACTCCTGCCACCTCCTCTGGCGAAGCAAACAACTGCCAAAGGGGGACATCAAGGGCGGTGGCAATCTCAACCAACGTTGGATAGGACGGACTTTTTAACTTCGCAAACAGATTTTGTTTGGAAGTCCCTATTTTCTCCGCAAGGGATGTGACGGTATATCCGTGTTCCTTTATTACATCTTCGATTCTATTCATATTGCAAAAGTACAATATATATATTAAAGTCAAAAATATAATTTACTAATTTGTGTTAAAGTCAAAAATAAAATTGTCTTTTTCTTGCATAAGTCAAAAATATCATTTACCTTTGCAACGTGATTTAGAAACAAAATTGAACAATTAAACATTTCGATTATGGCAACTGCATTTAGAAACGAATTGAGTGAGTTGATGAAGAAGAGTTGGCAACTTGTGAAGACCTACGGCATCAGCCTTTCAGAAGCGATGCACAAGGTTTGGACGCTCTTCAAGCTGCGCAAGGCAATGAAGAAGGGCGTGGTGAAGTTCTACTTCGAGAAGTTGGACGGCACTATCCGCACGGCTTGGGGTACGCTTAGAGAAGACCTGATACCTGCCACTTCGGGCGCTAACCGCAAGAAGAACGACAGCGTACAAGTGTATTACGACCAAGAGAAGCAGTCGTACCGTTGCTTCAAGATTGTGAACCTTATCCGCATTGCCTAAATAATAAGGTGGGCGATGCTCACGCACTTACCCACCTTGTTGAACTTAAACTACGATTATGACGTACAACGAGGTACGCACATAACGAGATTGCAAATGAATAAAATTAAAAACAGAAAGATTATGGACAAGCAATTAGAAAAGACCAGCGCATGGGTGAATGACATAGTTGCCCACGCTATCGAAACAGAGAAAGCAAGTAAGCAGCCAAATGGGGTTAAGAAAGATTAACGAAACGTTTACATAAGCGAAATTTGGGACTTGCAAACTCAAAGGCTAATTTTGCAGTAGATAACCGCCTTAGTGGTGTTTGGTGGTGAGAAGAAATTTCAAGGGGCATTAACTTCGAGGTCTAAACACCACATCAAGACTTCTTAGTTTTTGCCCCTGTTTTTATAAAAAAAGGCAGGTCTCACACACCTGCCAAGTATAAACAAAAAGTAATATATGAACACACCTATTGTTTACGACTACAAAGGTAGTAAAATTTCCTTTGCCTACGGCGAAAACGTGATGGTAAATGCAACCGAAATGGCAAAACCATTCGGAAAGACAACCAAAGATTGGTTGCGTACCAATGCCTCGAGTGAGTTTATCAACTCATTATCAGCCGTTAGGCAGATTTGCCCATCACAATTAGTCGTTGTTAGAAAAGGTAATAGCAACGAGTTTGAGCAAGGTACATGGATGCACGAAGATGTAGCCTTAGAGTTTGCCCGTTGGCTTAGCCCTGCCTTTGCTATTTGGTGCAACGACCGCATCAAAGAGTTGCTGAAGTACGGCATGACCGCCACGCAGCCAACTCTTGATGAGATGCTGGATAACCCAGACCTCGTTATCAGAATGGCGACACAGCTCAAGCAAGAGCGTGCGGAAAAGGCTCGGCTTAAAGCAGAGAACGCACAGCAGACAGAGCGCATAGCACTGCAAGAGAAAGAAATCAAGCAACAGGCCCCCAAGGTGAGCTACTACGACCAGACGCTGCAATCGGTGAACACCCTCACCACAACGCAGGTGGCCAAGTCCATAGGCATAGAGACGCACACGCTGACAAAGAAACTCAAAGAAGCGGGCATCATCTTCAAGCAGTCGGGCATGTGGATGCTGCACGCCCCTTACTCGAAATGGAAGCTGCACGCCACACGCACATCGTCCTACACACGCTCTGACGGCACGACAGGCACTAATCAGTACACCGTATGGACAGAGCGGGGACGCAGGTTCATCGTTGCCCTCAACGACAACGGCTTCAACACAAGCAAGGCTGTCAAGGCAATACAGACTGCATAGCACATCATTCATCAACCAATTTCAAAACATTACGATTATGACAACAAAAGAAATGCGCTGCATCATGATGAGCGAAGAGACCGCAGAGTTGTTCGACTGCAAGAAGACGCTGAACGAGCTGTACAGCAAGGTAGGCGCAATAGCCGCAAGAATGTTCGGTGACAACAGCGAGTATGACAAACAGATTGGTGAAAATTATGCCAAGGCAAACCAGATCGTCTGCAACCTGCTGGCAGAGAACATCGACATAACAAGCACGGATAGTAACTACAAGGTGATATAATATGAAAACGCTGACACTTATCATCAAGCAGTGCTTCTTTGACGAAATCATCAAGGGCACGAAAACGCAAGAGTTCAGAGAGGTCAAGCCAACCACTATCAAGAAGCTGTTACAGCTCGATGAAGAGGGCTATGAGGTAGAGGACGAGAAAGGTAACGCAGTACCTATTAACTATGACGCTATCCAGTTCTATGTTGGCTATGCGAAAAACAGAGCATCGGCACTTGTTGAGGTCAAGTCCGCTTTCTGCCAGATACCATTAGAGAACGGCGAGCCTATCATATACGAGCACGGCACGGACAAACACGGCAATCCGCTCACTTGGGTAGTTGAGACCGTTGTCTACAACTTGGGCAAGGTGCTTGCCTATAAGCCGAAAGGATTGAAGAAGTAACTACGGGCGGTGTAATAGCCGCCATTAAACTTAGCACTATGGACACAGACGATTACCCAGACTGGCTGGGTGAGCCAGTACCGAAAGAAGAAGCCGATCGCATAATGATAGAATATCTGTCATATACGGCTGGCATAGACCCCGACACCGATTAACAAAAAAGCCACAACGCCTTTGTTGTGGCTTTTTTGTCTCTTGCAAAATCAATTATCATACTCATTCTTGCTATCTTTGTTCGTATGATTATCTACGGTATAGACGGAAAGAAGTTGCTCGACGCAATCCTGACAGAGGGCGCGGAGCACGAGCAGGAGTTGAGCAAGTCAGACTTTGTAAAACTCTCTTGGGACAGCGATGTAAAGACTGTTATCCCAGCCGGGGCGTATATTGTCCCATTTGCGGACGGATTGAAGTACCGCCTGCTGGACAGCTACGCACCGACTGAAACGGACAAGGGCTTCAAGTACGAGCCACAGTTCCACCACCCATTGATGCTGCTGTCCCGTATTCCGTTCCTGTACTCTACAACTGATTCAGACAAGAACCCCATCAAGCAGCAGGAGTGGTCGTTTGACGGTTTGACGGCTGACGCTCTCAAATTGGCGTGCGATGCCATCAATGAGGCGTTGGGCATCACAACGGAAAGCGAGAAGTTCACCTTTACCCTTTGCGGTACAGTAGACAGCTCCATCAGTTTCTCCGTTTCCTCCAACGACATTCTCTCCGTTCTCTCGTCTATGGCGCAGGCTTGCAAGGAAAACAATTGTGAGTGGCATCTGTCATGGGAGCACAAGGCACTATACTTCGGGCAGGTTTCCGTGAACTTAGGCGAAGAAGTGCCAACATTGAAAGTCCACGACAACATACAGAAGGCATCCGTCGGTAACTCAAAGGAAAGCTATTACAACTGTTTCTATCCGCAGGGCTCGACAAAGAACATGAGCCGCAAAGCGCAAGTGGGCACTGGTAATGTGGCTACACTTGCGCGTTTGGGGCTTGATACTACCAAGTACCCCGATGGCTGTATATACATAGGAACAGATGGAGAGTTTATCACTAAGGCGCAGTTTGAAGCAAGCGGAGCAATCAAGCAGACGCTCGCTCTGTCTTTTGACGACATCTATCCTCACATCGACCTGTACGCATATAATATCCGCAAGCGCACGAGGTGGCTGAAAAACGACACAACAGGGGAGTATGAGAAGAATCCAGACGGCACGAATAAGATATACACGGTATGGTATATGCGCCTTGCCTACTGCACGACTACCAAGGACAACACTAAAACGCTTGTAAACACAACAACCGATAAGGACGCACAGGGACATACCGTTACCCACTACTGGTATGACTATGACCTCGACAAGAAGAAGCAAGTCCTGCAAGGCTACACGCTCAAAGGAACGTTCAAGGTCAACACACACGCTACCAACAACCAGTATGATGCTCTTAGCCAGTCGCTGGTGGGGCAACCCAACGGACAGGATGGGTTTGAGCTGTACTTCAATGAGAGGAACGAGACGCTCCCTGCTTCGGAGACAACAGGCGACAGTGGTATGTCTGTCCTCAAAGGCGACTACGAGATTAAGTTCTATCAGAGCGGCGATACCATTATTCCGACAAATGAAAGCGACGGGCTTTATCCACGTGGTAACACTCTCCCCGACCTCACCTGCAACATCGTTGTATTGTTCAACATCGTCATGGGGAATGCCGAGAAGACCACGGCACAGGGAGAGCTCGCTACACGTACAATCAAGGAGATTAACCGCCGCACGCAGGACAATAACAACTACACCGCACCATCAGACCCTACGAAGTTCGCAAAGAAGAACCCCAATCTCTATATCGGGCAAAAGGTAACGTACAATGACGGCTCCGGCTATCAGCTCTCAACACGTGTAATCAAGCTCGTTACGAAGATAGACTTTCCTATAATACAGGATATAACGGTCGGAAACCAAGCGATAAAAGGGACTATATCTCAACTTAAGGAGGATGTCGCAACTATCATGTCTGGTAATTGGAGCGGTGGAGGGCTTAGCTATGCACAAGTCAACGCTCTATTGAAGAACTATGACAGTAACGCAAAGAGAACATTCCTCCGCAAGGACGCGGACGACACCACCGGCCACAAGCTCACCATGGGCGCGGCAGAGGTCAAGGGAGAGACGAAGCTTGACGGGGGCGTCTCCTTCGGTGACGGTACCTACGGCATCAGCAAGGAGGGCGTGGCCACGTTGGCAG